>Ga0316207_10004093_pt1 | contig 12954 bp, 15 predicted proteins | sample 6weekpyrite_MG_FD_204943 | JGI IMG/M metagenome (GOLD analysis project Ga0316207, IMG submission 204943) | Microbial mat bacterial communities from mineral coupon in-situ incubated in ocean water Damariscotta River, Maine, United States -... | ecosystem: Environmental > Aquatic > Marine >... | reverse complement strand
CCTGTGAAAGGGGCGACGTTGATCGGTAACGGCCCTGATGTATTGCAGCGGGTGACGATGGTGGGTGATGATCTTGCGCTCGATGCTGGTGTCGGCACCTGCGGCAAAGAGGGGCAGAGTGTGCCGGTGGGTGTCGGTCAGCCAACGCTGCTGGTTGATGGCCTCACCGTTGGAGGAACCAACGTATGAGTCGCGATATAATGAAAGCGCAGGCCGCACTGGAGTCGGTTGCAGAGCAGGTGTTGCTGTTGGCAAAGGCGCAGGGGGCGACGGCGGCAGAGGCAGCGTTGAGTGAAGAGTCTGGCCTGTCGGTGAATGTGCGCCTGGGCGAGGTCGAGACGATCGAATTTAATAAAGACAAAGGGATCGGTGTGACGGTTTACTTTGGGCAGCGAAAAGGCACCGCAAGCACCGCTGATTTTTCGAGTGCTGCGCTAGAGGGTGCGGTACGCGCGGCGTGCAGCATCGCGACCTTTACTGCGGAAGACCCCTGCGCAGGGCTGGCCGATGCGGATCGCATGGCCACCGATATTCCTGATCTCGATCTTTACTATCCGTGGAATGTCTCACCAGAGGCGGCGATTGAACTGGCGACAGAGTGCGAAGATGCCGCGCGCAGTTATGACGAAAAGATCTCCAATTCTGAAGGGGCGAGCCTCTCCAGCCATGAAGGGACGCGCGTTTACGCCAATAGCCACGGCTTTATCGGTGGCTACTCGACGACGCGTCACAGCATGAGTTGCAGCGTGATCGTCGAAGATGAAAATGGTATGCAGCGTGACTACTGGTATTCAATGGCACGTGATCGCAATGATCTTGAAGCCGCAGTTGAGATTGGTAAAAAGACCGCCGCACGCACATTGCAGCGACTGGGCGGCCGACGCCTCGATACCGGTAAGGTGCCGGTGCTGTTTGCTGCTGATGTGGCGGGTAGTCTGGTGTCGCATATGATTTCGGCGATTCGTGGCGGCAGTCTTTATCGTGAATCCTCTTTTTTGCTTAACAAATTGGGTGAGCAGATCTTTCCTGAGTTTATCCATATCTACGAGCGGCCGCATATGAAAAAGGTACTCGGTAGTGCGCCGTACGATAGTGAGGGTGTTGCGACCTATGCGCGTGATCTGGTGCGTGATGGCGTGTTGCAGGGCTATGTGCTCGATAGTTATTCTGCGCGCAAATTGAAGATGGAGAGCACCGGTAACTCGGGCGGCGTCCATAACGTGTTGATCGAGCCGGGCGCGCTAGATCAGCAAGGATTACTGCGCGAAATGGGTAGCGGCCTGCTGGTGACCGAGTTGCTCGGCATGGGGGTTAATACCGTCACCGGTGATTACTCGCGTGGCGCGGCCGGTTTCTGGGTCGAGAATGGGGTGATCGCCTATCCGGTGGATGAGATCACCATTGCCAGTAATCTCAGCGATATGTTTATGCAGCTGCAGGCGGTGGGCAATGACATCGATCATCGTGGTAATATCAAGTGTGGTTCGTTGCTGATCGATGCGATGACGATTGCTGGAACATAAACTGATTCATCGCATATAAAATACTCAATCATTGATGACGGATACAACAGACAACCTGGTTGAAGCGCGAGGGCTGACATTTAAGTTCGGTTCGCGCGTGATCTTTGACGGCATCGACCTTGACCTGCCACGCGGCAAGGTGACCGCGATCATGGGGCCGAGCGGTACCGGCAAGACAACCCTGTTAAGGCTCATTGGTGGTCAGATTCGTCCCACCGCAGGCGCTATCTATGTCGATGGTCATGAGGTGCCGCGCCTGCCACGGCGTGAGCTATTCGACCTGCGTAAACGCATGGGGATGCTGTTTCAGAGCGGCGCGCTGCTGACCGATCTCTCTGTCTTCGACAATGTCGCCTTCCCGTTGCGTGAACACTCCGGCCTGCCGGAGACGATGGTGCGGGATCTGGTATTGATGAAGCTGGAAGCTGTAGGGTTACGCGGCGCACAACGACTAATGCCCAGTGAGCTGTCCGGTGGGATGGCGCGCCGGGTGGCGTTGGCGCGTGCAATTGCACTCGATCCAATGATGATTATGTACGATGAGCCCTTTACCGGGCAGGATCCGATCTCGATGGGTGTGCTGGTGAAATTGATTCGTGATCTGAATGAGGTGCTGGGATTGACCAGTATCATCGTCTCGCACGATGTCGCCGAGACCTCGGCGATCGCTGACTATATCTATGTATTGTCGCAGGGCAAGGTGGTGGGGCAGGGAACGCCGGATGAATTGCAGCAGTCTGAATCTGAATGGGTGCGCCAGTTTATGCAGGGAACGCCGGATGGCCCGGTGCCGTTTCATTACCCTGCTGGTGACTATGCTGAAGAGCTGTTGTCGCGCGATGGGTATCCCCGATCCATTCTCAGGGAGGATCGGCGATGAGTTTTTTTCAGCAGCTGGGGCATAATGCGCTGACGGCATTTCAACGGCTGGGGCGCGCCAATCTTTTTTTGTGGGCGGTGCTTGTCGGGGTGCCAGGCCTGGCATTGCGCTTACGATTGTTGATTCAGCAGGCCTTTTCGGTCGGCGTGTTGTCGCTGGTGATCATCGTGGTGGCGGGGCTTTTTGTCGGTATGGTGCTGGGGTTGCAGGGCTATTACACACTGGTTGATTTTGGTGCAGAAGAGTCGCTAGGCGTGATGGTGGCGCTCTCGCTGGTGCGTGAGCTGGGGCCGGTAGTGGCCGCATTGTTATTTGCGGGGCGCGCTGGTTCGGCATTGACCGCTGAGATCGGTTTAATGAAAGCGACGGAGCAGTTGTCAGGGATGGAGATGATGGCGGTTGATCCTTTAAAAAGAGTGATCGCGCCGCGATTTCTCGCCGGTGTATTGTCAATGCCGCTGTTGGCCGCGATCTTCAGCGCAGTAGGGGTGATGGGTGGTTACCTTGCGGGTGTTGGGCTGCTGGGGGTGGATGAGGGGGCCTTCTGGTCACAGATGCAAAGTCGTGTAGACTTTCATGAAGACATTATGAACGGTGTGATCAAGAGTATTGTGTTTGGTGTGGTGGTGACATGGATTGCGGTGTTTGAAGGGTATGATGCGGTGCCGACTTCCGAAGGGGTGAGTCGAGCCACCACCCGCACGGTAGTTTACGCCTCACTGGCAGTGTTGGGGCTCGATTTTGTTTTGACCGCTTTGATGTTTGGTGAAGTGTAAGTGGATGTGTTGGATTGATGTGTTGGATTGATGTGGGGGATTAAGGAATGTTGAGATGCAAAACACACGGTTAGTAGAGACCCTGGTAGGGATCTTTGTCGCGGCAGGTATCGCGGCACTCTTTATGCTGGCGATGAAGGTGAGTAACCTCAACGCCTTTTCTGATGTGGAAGGATATAAGGTCAGCGCGCAGTTTGAGAATATCGGTGGTCTCAAAGAGTTGTCATCGGTTAGCGTCGGCGGGGTTCGCATCGGTCGTGTGACTTCGATCGAGTTTGATCAGGAAGATTATGAAGCGGTGGTGACGATGGCGATCGACCCCCAATACAACCGCCTGCCAACCGATACCTCGGCCAGCATCTTTACCTCGGGGTTATTGGGTGAGCAGTACATCGGGTTCGAACCGGGTGGTGAAGAGGTCTTTCTGAAAGATGGTGATAAGATTACCCTGACTCAGTCGGCGATGGTGATGGAGCAGATCATCGGTCAGTTCCTGTTTAGCAAGGCGTCAGAAGGGGCGAGTGAATAATGCGTAAGCACTGGTTGATGGCCATGGGACTGGGCTCGATGATGTGGGCTTCTTCGCCGTATGCCGGCGAGCCTGCCGTGGCTGTTTCTCTTTCGCTGGACGATGCGGTCGAGCGTGCACTGGAGACTGATCCACGTATCGAAGAGCAACAGCATCTGGTCGATGCTGCGCGCGCACTGTTACAGCGAGCCGAGGGTAGCGATGATTTGATCTTTGATGTGAATGCCTTTGTGGGTTTGACGACTCAGATTGAAGGTGGTTTTTTTGCCGCCGATGGCACTACGCCGCGTTCTGATAAATATGAGTATAACGGCCTGACCTCGTGGACCTCGGTGCAATTCAGTATTATTAAGCCGCTTTATACCTTTGGTAAAATTGAACATTTTTCTGATGCGGCGAAGGGCAATATCACGGTCAAAAAAGAAGCTGTACGTATTCGGCGTGCCGACACCATCATCGACGTGACACGTGCCTATTATGGTTACCTTGCAGCGCGTGATACCCGCTATCTATTTGAGGATGTCGAGGGTCGCCTGCAAAAGGCGCTAAACCTGGTGGTGCGTTGGCTCGAAGAGGAAAAAGGTGATGTGCGTCAGGCAGACCTTTATGCGTTGCAGAGTGGTCTGGCGCTGGTGAAGCGTTATCACGCCAAAGCGGCGTCGGTCGAGGCGATTGCGTTGGCGGGATTGAAGATGCTGACCGGTGTTGGCAGCAATGTCGAACTTGAGTTGGCGGACAGGCGCATTCGCCCGGTGGAACTGCCAATGGAAGGGCTCGAAGAGTTGCAGCAGCTAGCACTGGAACGGCGTCCAGAGATGATGCAGCTGGAGGCAGGACTACAGGCGCGGCGTTCGTTGGTGGCGGCGCACCGCGCAGGTAAATTACCTAATCTTTATGCTGGGGTTGCAGGCATGGCCTCTTACTCACCGGGGCGAGAAAAGCTGAAAAATCCTTATATTTATGATCCCTTTAATGACTACGGGGCGACACCGCTGGTGGGAGTGCAGTGGAACTGGGCAAGCGGTGTGCAAACAGCCGAAGTGGCGAGGGCCAATGCTGAGCTCGCGGCACTGGTTGAGCGTTCTTCGTTTGCGCAACAGGGGATTCCGTTTCAGGTCGCAGAGCAGTTCCATCATGTACAAGGGCATTATAAGGCTGTTACTGAACTTAAAGAGGGCAGCCGTGCGGCACGTCGCTGGATGGTGAGTCGTTACGTTGACTTTGAAGCGGGGCTTGAAGAGGCGGAGGCGATATTGGCCGCATTTCAGGGCTATGTGCAGATCTATAGCGATTACCTGATGGCGGTGAATGACTATAATATGCATGTTACACGCCTGCGTTATGTGATCGGAGATTATTTATGACGCGTTTATCTATTATTGTTTCACTATGGCTCTTTGCGCTGTTGCCGGTTGGGGTTGTTGGGGCCAATGCGCCAGCGCAACAGTTGGTGATGGATACGACGACTGAGATGCTGTCATTGATTGAGGACGAACGGGAAAAGATCGATGCGCGGCCCGTTTATATTTATGAATTGGTCGAAGGAGTGGTTGTACAGCACTTTGATTTTGAACGCATGGGGCGCTTGGTGCTGGGCAAACACTGGCGTAAGGCCAGCAAGGCACAGCGTGAGCAGTTCATCAAGGAGTTTAGTTTTCTGTTGGTGCGCACCTATGCCACTGCGATGATGGACTATTCAGGGCAAGAAGTGATCTATCTGCCATTCCGCGAAGGAAAGGATAAAGGCGATGTGGTAGTGAGAACGGAGGTCGATCAAAAGGGCGGCTTCCCCATCCCAATCGACTACAGTCTGCACCTTAAAGCGGGCGCGTGGAAGGTCTATAACGTCAAGATCGATGCGGTCAGTCTGGTGTTGAATTATCGCACCACTTTTTCCAGTGAAATACGGAAGCTAAAGGGAGTAGATGGTCTGATTGCGCAGCTGCAAAAGCGTAATCAGGAAGCGCGTGATGGCCATTAACCCCGTCGAACCACGGATCGAATTACAGTCCAGAGGGCAATTTTTGCTCACTGGGGCGTTGAGTTTTGCCAGCGTGCCGGGGCTGCTGGGTGAAAGTCAGCGTTTGCTGTCTGAGGGTGGCCGGACGGGTGCCGGTATCACCATCGATCTGCAAGGGGTTGGGCGCACCGATAGTGCCGGTCTGGCCTTATTAGTGGAGTGGACGCGTAATTTCCGTAGTCAGGGTGTAGATATTACCTTCCTTAATATCCCCGTTCAACTGTTGGCGCTGGCCCGTTTGAGTGGTCTCGAAGGGGTATTGTCTCTATCGAACCCTTCTTCTCCGCCTGAAATTCCTGCTTAACACGCTTCCAATGGTGTGAATCATCTCGTTTTGTGGCGATTTCTGGTACCATAGCGCGGTATTTTCACTATAAACAGAACCAAGATCGTCGGGGCGCGAATGCCCGGCTGTCGATAGAGATTGATTGATGCAAATTGATGAAATAAAAAAGATGATTGAGGCGGGAATGCCTGATAGCCAGGTAAGCGTGACAGGTGACGGTTCTCACTTTGAGGCAGTCGTGATCAGCGAGGCCTTTGACGGCAAAGGGATGTTGCAGCAGCACCGTATGGTTTACGCAACGTTGGGTGACAACATTGAAAATGCGGCGATTCACGCTCTTTCGATGAAGACCTACTCCCCTGCGCAGTGGGAAGAAGCGCAGAAACGTAGAGTGCTCTAGTCGCGGCTAATATTGGGATTTCACCCATTTCATTTCGATAATGGTTTAGAAAGATTAATCATGGATAAGTTGATAATTTCTGGTGGAACGCAGCTTAATGGTGCGGTTCGCATGTCTGGTGCAAAAAATGCTGCGTTGCCGATTCTGGTATCGACCCTGCTCGCGGATGAGCCGGTGACGGTCTGTAATGTGCCGCATCTGCATGACATCACCACTACGATGGAACTGCTGGGGCGTATGGGTGTCATTCTAAGCCTGGGCGACAATATGGAAGTTGAAGCGGATGCCTCTGGCATCACCAACTATCATGCGCCGTATGAGCTGGTGAAAACGATGCGTGCATCGATTCTGGTGCTGGGTCCGCTGCTGGCGCGTTTTGGTGAAGCCGATGTTTCGTTGCCGGGCGGTTGTGCGATTGGTACCCGTCCGGTGGATCTGCATATCCACGCACTTGAGGCGATGGGCGCTGATATTACCGTTGAAGGTGGTTACATCCGTGCACGTGCGAAACGTCTGAAGGGCACGCGTATCTTTATGGATATTGTGACGGTCACTGGTACCGAGAATATTATGATGGCGGCGACGCTGGCGGATGGCACCACCGTGATTGAAAATGCGGCGCGTGAACCTGAAGTAGTTGACCTTGCCCTCTGCCTGAATAGCATGGGTGCGAAGGTGAGTGGTGCGGGTTCGGATACGATTACGATCGAGGGTGTTGAGCGTCTCGGCGGCACTCGTTATTCAGTATTGCCAGATCGAATTGAGACCGGCACCTATCTGGTCGGTGCGGCGATTGCGGGTGGCAAGGTACGTGTGCGCGATACCCGTCCCGATATCCTCGATGCGGTGCTGGCGAAGTTGCAGGAGGCGGGTGCAAAAATTACCACCGGTGAAGACTGGATCGAACTCGATATGGAGGGCAGACGCCCTAAGGCCGTCGATATTAAAACTGCCCCGTATCCAGCATTCCCAACCGATATGCAGGCACAGTTCACGGTGCTGAACTCGGTGGCAGAAGGGACGGGCACCATTACTGAAGCCGTGTTTGAGAATCGCTTTATGCATGTGCCTGAGCTACAGCGTATGGGCGCAGATCTTAGGCTGGAAGGTAACACCGTTGTCTGCGTCGGGGTTGAAAAACTGGCGGGTGCACCGGTGATGGCAACCGATTTACGTGCGTCGGCAAGTCTGGTGTTGGCTGGTCTGGTCGCTGATGGTGATACGGTTGTCGATCGTATCTATCACATTGATCGTGGCTATGACTGCATCGAAGAGAAGCTTGAGTCACTCGGCGCCAGGATTCGCCGTGTGCCGAATTAGTGTTTAGCAATAGCGAATTAATAAAATGAGCGCAACCATTACCATCGCCCTGTCGAAGGGCCGTATCTTTAAAGAGACACTGCCGCTGCTTGAGCATGCCGGGATTATCCCGTTGGATGATCCAACCACTAGTCGCAAACTGATTCTGGATACCAATCTGGAAGATGTGAAGCTGGTGGTGATCCGCGCCTCCGATGTGCCGACCTTTGTTGAATACGGCGCGGCGGATATGGGCGTGACGGGTAAGGATGTATTGGTAGAGTACGGTGGTGATGGTCTGTACGAGCCGCTTGACCTAAAGATTGCCAAATGTCGCATGATGGTCGCCGGGCCCAAAGATGGTGTGGTCGATGAGAGCCGCATGCGCATCGCGACCAAATATGTCGAGACTGCCAAGCGTTACTTTGCGGCGCAGGGGCAGCAGGTTGAGATCATCAAGCTCTACGGCGCGATGGAACTGGCACCGCTTGTGGGCCTTGCCGACCGCATCGTTGATGTGGTCGATACAGGCAATACACTCAAGGCCAATGGCCTGGTGGCGATGGATCATATCGCCGATGTCAGTTCGCGTCTGATCGTCAATAAGGCCTCGATGAAGATGAAACATGAGCGTGTTAAGCGTTACATCGATTTGATCGCTGAGGCTGTGGCCCGAAAAAATTAATATTCGTTAAGGTTAATTCAACATGATGAACGCTGACAGTTCAGCTAACTTGTATCGAGATTTGATGGGGGTAGTCCGTGGTTAAGATTGTACGCCTGGATGCGGCCGCATCTGATTTCAGAAGTCAGCTTGATGATCGCCTGGCGTGGGATAGTGTGTCGGATGAAAGCGTCAACCAGACGGTACGCGAGATCATTGCCGATGTGCGCAAGCGTGGTGACGCGGCAGTGGTGGAATATACCAATCGTTTTGACCGCCTCACTGCTGCCGATATGGGTGCGCTGGAGATCCCGCTGTCTGATCTAAAGAAAGCTCGCACCAGAATTGATGCTGCTCAATGCCAGGCGCTGGAATTGTCGGCTGAACGCCTTTACGCCTACCACGAACATCAGAAGATGGCGTCGTGGTCATATACCGAGGCCGATGGCACGCTGCTGGGGCAGCAGGTGACGTCGCTCGACCGTGTCGGACTGTATGTGCCGGGCGGTAAGGCAGTCTATCCTTCGTCGGTATTGATGAATGCCATTCCTGCTAAGGTGGCGGGCGTTGACGAGCTGATTATGGTCGTACCGACGCCTGATAATATTGTTAATGACATGGTGCTGGCAGCGGCGGATATCGCCGGTGTGGATCGCGTCTTTACTATTGGGGGAGCGCAGGCGGTGGCGGCACTCGCTTACGGTACCGAGTCGATTCCGCAAGTTGATAAAATCGTTGGCCCCGGCAATATCTATGTCGCGACCGCCAAGGGGATGGTGTTTGGTGCGGTTGGGATCGATATGATCGCCGGCCCTTCCGAGATTCTGGTGATCAGCGACGGCGACACCAACCCCGACTGGATCGCGATGGATCTTTTTTCGCAGGCGGAACATGATGAAGATGCGCAGTCGATTCTGGTCTCGCCCGATGCGGCGCATTTAGATGCAGTGCAGGAGAGCATTGAACGTCTTTTGCCGACGATGGAGCGTGCTGAGATTATCCGCCACTCACTGGAGGCGCGTGCCGCATTTATTAAGGTGGCCGACCTCGATCAGGCGGCAGAGATCTCAAATATCGTCGCGCCGGAACATTTGGAGCTGTCGGTTGAAGACCCGGTCGCATTGACGAAAAAGATCAGTCACGCCGGGGCGATCTTTATGGGGCGCTATACCGCAGAGGCGGTGGGTGATTACTGTGCAGGCCCCAATCACGTATTGCCTACCTCACGCACCGCGCGCTTTTCATCGCCACTGGGGGTCTATGATTTCCAGAAACGCTCAAGCCTGATTATGTGCTCAGCCGATGGGGCTTCAGAACTGGGTAAAACGGCATCGGTACTGGCACGCGGCGAAGGGCTGACCGCTCATGCGCGTTCTGCTGAATATCGTATTAAAGACGACTGAATCACCAATTAACCATGCATACGGGGTGAATAGTTCACACCGCTGTCGCTTTTCTCAACAGACAGATAAGAGTATGCTTAGCAGCAAGTTGCGATGACGCAGCTAGTAAGGAGAAGATAAATGACTGCGCGTAAGGCCACAGTCAGCCGCAACACATCTGAAACTCAAATCACGATTTCCATCGATCTTGATGGAACCGGTGTTGCAAACTTTGAGACCGGCGTTCCGTTTCTCGACCACATGCTTGATCAGGTGGCACGCCACGGTTTGATCGATATCGACGTTAAAGCCAATGGCGATCTGCACATCGATGCTCACCACACCGTTGAAGATATCGGCATCACATTGGGGCAGGCACTGAGCCAGGCGCTCGGCGATAAGCAGGGTATCCGTCGTTACGGCCACGCCTATGTGCCGCTTGATGAGGCGCTGTCGCGCGTCGTGATTGACCTCTCCGGGCGTCCGGGGCTGGAATATCATGTCGACTACCCACGCGCTCGCATCGGCGGTTTCGATGTTGATCTGCTGCTTGAGTTTTTCAACGGCTTTGTCAATCACGGTCAGGTGACGTTGCACATCGATAGCCTGCGCGGCAAAAATGCACATCACGTTGCCGAAACAATCTTTAAAGCATTCGGTCGCGCGTTGCGAGTCGCCGTGGAGGCAGACGCCCGCATGGCTGGAATTCTCCCATCAACCAAGGGACACCTGTGATTCTGATTCGATGTGAACGATTCGTTTTATAGGTTTCATCAGTAGAGGTTGGGGTAAGCGGTATGGTATCAGTTGCAGTCATTGATTATGGGATGGGAAATATCCGTTCCGTCTCAAAGGCGTTAGAACATGTCAGTGGCGACACGCAGGTGATCGTGACCCATGAGGCGGAAGCGGTATTGCGTGCTGATCGAGTGGTGCTGCCGGGTGTGGGTGCATTGCAGGATTGTGTCAGTGAACTAAAGCGCCTTGGGTTAGATGACGTGATCAAAGAGAGCGTACGTAATAAACCTTTTTTAGGGATCTGTCTTGGCATGCAGGCGTTACTCGATAGCAGTGCGGAAAACGGTGGTACCAAAGCGCTGGGAATTATTCCTGGCGAGGCGCGTCACTTTGCCGATCAATTCAAAACAATTCCTGGAACTGACGAACTTAAGGTGCCGCATATGGGGTGGAATCAGGTGCATCAGTCGAAGGCGCACCCAATGTGGCAGGGTATCAAGCAGGATAGCCGCTTCTACTTTGTGCATAGCTACTATGTTGATCCTGCGGATGATTCGGTGGTGAGTGCGACCACACCGTACGGCTTTGATTTCACCTCGGTGATCGACCAGGAAAATATTTTTGCAGTACAGTTTCATCCGGAGAAGAGTCAGCATGCAGGACTTGCGCTGTTGGCTAATTTTCTAAGTTGGGATGGATCCAGTTAATGACAACCACGATAGCTAACTTGTTTGAGGAACAATCATGTTAATGATACCTGCCATTGATCTTAAGGATGGGAAGTGTGTGCGTCTGCGTCAGGGGCGCATGGATGACGATACGGTATTTTCTGAAGACCCGGTTGCCGTGGCGGGACGCTGGGCCGAGGCGGGCGCACGACGTTTGCATCTGGTGGATCTTAATGGTGCGATTGAAGGTGAGCCAGTCAATGGTCAGGTGATTCATGATATTGCCAAGGCGTACCCTGATCTGCCGATTCAGGTAGGTGGTGGTATCCGTGATGAAGATACCATTCAGGCCTATCTAGAGGCGGGTGTGAGTTATGTCATTCTGGGTACCAGCGCAGTTAAGGCGCCTCATTTTGTGGGTGATGCCTGCAGTGCATTTCCGGGGCATATCATCGTCGGCCTCGATGCCAAAAATGGCAAAGTGGCAACCCATGGCTGGTCTAAGCTTTCACATCACGATGTGATCGATATGGCGCAACACTTTGAGCGTGATGGCGTTGAGGCGATCATCTACACCGACATTAGCCGTGACGGCATGATGGGTGGCGTTAACATTGAGTCTACCGTAGCGCTGGCGCAGGCGATCACCATTCCAGTTATCGCTTCAGGCGGTGTTACCAATCTGGATGACATCCGTGCGCTGGGTGCAGTCGCTGAAGAAGGGATCATGGGTGCGGTGATTGGTCGTGCACTCTATGAAGATACTATCGACTTTGCCGAATGTCAGAAGCTAGCCGACACCTTCAAATAGAAATCTATCCATAAAATTTGTTGAATATAAGACCGGATCTAGCATGAGTCTCGCTAAACGTATTATTCCCTGTCTCGATGTTGATGATGGGCGTGTGGTTAAGGGTGTGCAGTTTGTCGATATCCTTGATGCCGGTGATCCGGTTGAGGTGGCGCGTCGTTATGATGAGCAAGGTGCCGATGAACTGGTTTTTCTCGATATTACTGCCAGTTCTGATGATCGCGAAACGATGGTACATGTGGTCGAAGAGGTGGCGAGTCAGGTCTTTATTCCGCTGACTGTCGGTGGTGGTATCCGCGAGCTGAGCGATATTCGTCGCATGCTCAATGCCGGTGCTGATAAGGTTGGCATCAATACCACCGCTGTTAATCATCCTGAATTTGTACGCAAGGCGGCAGAGCGTTTTGGTTCGCAATGTATTGTAGTGGCGATCGATGCCAAGCAGGTTGGTGATGGTAAGTGGGAAATCTTTACCCACGGTGGCCGCACGCCGACCGGTATCGATGCCGTTGAGTGGGCTTCGAGGATGGCAGACTTCGGTGCCGGTGAGATTTTATTAACGAGTATGGATCGTGACGGCACCCGTGATGGTTACGACCTTGCGTTGACGCGAGCGATTAGTGAAGCGGTACCGGTGCCGGTGATAGCCTCTGGCGGTGTCGGCACCCTGGAACATCTGGCCGATGGCGTGATCGAAGGTAAAGCCGACGCGGTACTGGCCGCGAGTATCTTTCACTTTGGTCATCACACCGTGCAGGAAGCGAAAGATGCGATGACGGCGCGTGGCGTTGAGATGAGAGCGCTTGATGTCTGACTGGCTCGATGAAGTTAAGTGGACCAGCGGCGGGCTTGCACCAGCCATCGCGCAGGATGCTGTCGACAATAGCGTATTGATGGTCGCCTGGATGAATCGCGAGGCGCTGGCGCTTACCGTTGAAACAGGGCGCGCGGTTTACTGGTCGCGTTCGCGTAAAAAGC
>Ga0316207_10004092_pt1 | contig 12958 bp, 10 predicted proteins | sample 6weekpyrite_MG_FD_204943 | JGI IMG/M metagenome (GOLD analysis project Ga0316207, IMG submission 204943) | Microbial mat bacterial communities from mineral coupon in-situ incubated in ocean water Damariscotta River, Maine, United States -... | ecosystem: Environmental > Aquatic > Marine >... | reverse complement strand
ATGAACTGACTTAGCCAGTTAACCATAAGCTGGTTATACAATACTGGTGCATGGCTCATGGACTCTACACCACCTGCCAGTACTAAATCGGAAAGCCCAAAGGCAATATTATTAAACGCATTATCAACCGCCTGCATGCCTGAAGCGCAATTGCGTTGTACTGTCCATGCTGGAACGGATTGGGGAATACCTAATTTTAATGCGGCAACGCGCCCGATATTGGCTTCATCGGCACCGGGCATGACACAACCTAGTATAACTTCACTCAATGCATCCAGTGGAAAATTATGTCGCATCAATAACGGTTTGCCTGCACCAACGGCAAGATCACCAGCGAGAAAGGGTCCTGGTTTTCCGCGCGCTTTTAAGTACGGGGTTCGGCTGCCGTCGACAATATAAACAGTACGTCTTCTAGCCATGATCTTTCTCCCAGTTCCATTTGTGTTGCTTGCTATCAAACGCAAATTCATCAACCATAATGGCTGCTCGTGTAGCTTCATGCGCCTGTTGAACCAGCTCGGCTTCTTGGTCATTTATAATGTTTAACTCTATAGCCTGTTTTAGTAATGGCTCAATTGGTTGTTTTGTAATAACACCAACATGCATCGCATCTTTTAGTTTGCGTTCGGCATCAGCAGCGTTTATGACTTTTTCAAATGCCAGTTCTATTCGTCCGGTTCGATCATCCGCGGACGTGTTGTTATAAATACCTCTCGTTAGTCGGGCGCGTGTATCGGTTTTTGCAAGAATGGATCGAGCTGTTTGATGACTAAGTCGATCGCTGGCACCTTTATATATTTTTCCACGTGGGAAAACCAGCAGGCGTAAAACTTTGCCGACAATTGAAATAGGGAAGTTGGCCAGTACGCCATCAATTGCGCGTTGTGCATTATATAAGCAATCTTGCGCGGCCCATTCAAACACGGCTTTATCTTCAGCAGGTTCGTTATCGTTTTCATAACGTTTGATCACTGCAGATAACAGATAAAGATTCGATAATGCATCCGCCAGACGACCAGAAATTTTTTCACGCCGTTTTAAACTACCACCGAGTACGGCTAAGGACATATCAGTCATTACCGCAAAGCATGCGCTGAGTCGATTAAGCTGCCGATAGTAATATGCCGTACTCAAACTACCAGGCGTGAGCATAAAACGCGCCTGAGTTAAGCCCAGCCAGAATGCGCGAACAATATTGCTGGTAACAAAACCAATGTGGCCGAACAAAGCCTGATCAAAATCATTAAGCGATTTTTCTTCATCGGCTTCATGTACTGCATTAACTTCATTGAGTAAATATGGATGGCTGCGCAGTGCTCCCTGACCGAAGACAATCATGCTGCGGGTTAAAATATTAGCACCTTCTACCGTTATGCTGATAGGAATCGCCTGGTAAACGCGGCCGAGGAAATTCGATGGCCCCATGCAGATGCCATGACCACCGTGAATATCCATCGCATTATTAATAACAACACGCATGCGTTCTGTTAACTGGTATTTAACAATGGCTGATACCACCGAGGGTACTTCGCCCATATCAAGTGCAACAAGTGTGAGTTCGCGCGCTGCATCCATTGCATAGGTCTGGCCGGCAATTGTTGCCAGCGATTCCTCGACGCCTTCAAAGTGACCGATCGGTGTTTTAAACTGTTTTCTAACGCGAGCATAAGCACCGGTGTTACGGCTGCATAGTTTTCCTGCACCGGTGGCCAGTGCCGGTAATGAAATGGCGCGACCATCTGCCAGGCATTCCATTAACATACGCCAGCCCTGGCCGATATAATCCTGGCCACCGATTACCCAGTCCATAGGAATAAAAACATCTTTGCCACGGTTAGGGCCATTCATAAAACTCTGGTTTAACGGGAAGTGGCGGTTACCAATTTCAACACCGGGAATGTCGGGTCGAATTAATGCCAGTGTAATGCCAATGCTGTGTTTGTCTCCGAGTATTTTATCCGGATCATAAAGTTTAAAGGCAAGTCCAATTAAGGTCGCGACAGGCCCGAGAGTGATATAACGTTTTTCCCAGTTAAGACGAATGCCAAGTACATTATCCTTGCCATCGAAACTGTCGTAACAAACAACGCCGGTATCGGGCATCGCTCCGGCATCACTGCCGGCATCGGGGCCTGTTAATCCGAAGCAGGGGATTTCAGACCCATCGGCCAGGCCATAGAGATATTGTTCTTTCTGCTCATCGGTACCGTAATGCAATAATAATTTGCCGGGGCCAAGAGAATTCGGCACCATCACGGTGACCGCGGCTGAAATACTGCGACTGGAAATTTTCATCACCACTTCTGAATGCGCGTAGGCAGAAAACTCTAGACCACCATATTTTTTGGGAATGATCATTGCCATGAATTTGTGGTCTTTAATGAACTGCCAGATTTCTTCGGGTAGATCAGACTGTTGCTGGGTAATTTCCCAGTCATCAATCATTTCACAAAGTTTGCTAACTGGGCCGTCAAGAAAGGCCTGTTCTTCTGTCGTTAAACTGGCCTTGGGTAGTTGCTGTAATTTTGAGTAATCGGGCATACCGCTGAATATTTCACCTTCCCACCAGACGCTGCCAGCGTCGAGTGCTTCCTGTTCAGTGGTTGAAATATTAGGCATGGCTTTGGCCATTAATTCTTTTACCGGCAGGCTGATTTTGGTCTGTCTGAAGCTGGCCATATTTAAAGGCACGACAATCACCAGATATAGCATCCATAAAATCAGTAAGCTACCCATTGAGGTAAGCTGACTAAAGCTAAATATAAATAAAGTAATGCCGAGTACGGTGCTCCATATAACGAGTGCAAGCCTGAAGTAAGCTGAGATGCCTATTACCAGTAAAAAAATTATCAGCCAGCTAATCATGATGGATTTCCTTTGCTAACAGAGCGAACAGAGTTCAGTATATGTTCCGTTTCTAAATGATCAGGAATGATGTTCTCATCTGGGTTTTTATAAATAACGCCTTCTTTATTCCATGGCAACTGTTTATAAACCGAGAGTTCATCGAAATCAAAAATAGGATATTTAATGACATCAAAATAGGGTGAGTAATCAAAATCACTCGGTGTTACTAGTTTAGAGTTACGACGGAAGAGTTTAAGGTTATTGTCTTCGTCATATTGCAGCACGGGTAAAATAGGGAAATGTATTGATGCAAATGCCTCGGCCATCATCGTTGAGCAAACTGTTTTCGTTGGTTTACCTGCGTTGTGTTCAAACAGGCTTGATCGCCAGCGACGAGGAAGTAATGAATAAGGAAATAAAAATCGCATCAGGTCAAGAATCTGCCTGACATCGTAATCGGTGCCGAGACGATGAATTGCGTAATTAATGACTTTTTGTGCATCCTGATGGGTGATACCTTTGGGCCGACAAATGCGTAGATGTTCGCCGCGGTATTTTTTTAAACTATCAACCAGCGTGCCTTCACCAATCATGGCTTCAATAATTAATTGTTCTTCGGGGTCACCATTATAAAACCGCTTGATGTGGGCTCTAGTCTGCGGATCTTCGATATCATGCAGACGACCGACATAAAAAGCTGAATGAGTCCAGCAGCTTTGGGTAATGGTTTTGATAATGGTGCTAACTTTAGAGCGACCTTCGACCAGAAGTACATCGCCAGGTCGAATTTCATAGCGTAGGCGATCAAAATTAGACAAGCCTTTATTGGCCTCACCGTGGTCACGGGTCAGGTTATGGATCAGTTTATCCCAGGTATAGGATTTGATCAGGCCCATCATATTCTGCACCAATGTATCTCCCTGATTGATTTTGATCGACTTATCTATTGGACCGGCTTTTTGCTAATAAATTCAGCGTTAGCCAATCACGTCCTTACTGTAATTCTAGACCTAAATTTTTGAAATTGTTGGTTATTCATCGAAGGAAACGATTTTATTGTCGGCTTTTTTTTACAATGTATAATCAACAGGAATTTATTATTTCAAGGTATCAATATTAGTATGCGCTCATGGATTAATGTATTGTTGCTCACTATGCTGATGGTGTTTGCATCAGCTGGTAATGCGGCAATACCGTCAGATGACTGGAAAACATTAGAAACTGAACATTTCCATATTCACTATTTACCGGCTTACTCAAAACAGGCGCAACGTACAGCGTTTATCGCGGAAAATATTTACCAGCAAATGGTAAATCGCTTTTACTGGCAGCCGCGAACAAAAGTCAGTATTACGATTACTGATGAACATGATGCGGCTAACGGTAGTGCAACACCGTACCCATTTAACCAGGTTAACCTACGCTTATTCCCACCCGATTCAGCCGGTAGCCTTGATGATTATGATGACTGGCTAACGCTATTGATTGAGCATGAGCTGACACACACATTTCACACCGACAAAGCACGTGGAAAAGTTATTGCTTTGCGTAATACTTTTGGACGTTTCCTGTTCTTTTTCCCAAATATCCTGCAGCCTTCATGGCTAATAGAAGGTATCGCAACTTATCTTGAAACGCATCCCGGTGTTGGTCGAGGACAGAGCAATAGTTTTGAAATGTTAATGCGAGAAGAGGTTAAACGCGGCGTGTTGCCGGTTAGTCAGGTTAATTTGCCGCCAGACAGTCAGCCTTTAAGCCGGGCTTACTTATACGGGGTATATTTCTACCAGTTTTTACATCAACGCTATGGCGAGCGAGCTATCTATGCATTAATAGAAAACTATAGTAATAATATTTTGCCATTTGCGATTAACTCAAATAGTCGCGAAGTTCTGGGTAAAGACATATCAGAGTTATGGGCGGAATTTATCGAATATCTGCATCAGCGATTTAAACCACAAATAGATCAGCTAAACCAATCGACATTGGCGGCCGGTAATTCTCTTCATGATAATTATATACGCCCGACAAATATTGAAATTGCTGAAGATGGTTCGGTTTATTTTATTGACTATACACAGGAATCTGAACCACAACTAATGCGGCTTAGAAACGGTGTGGCCAAATCGCTGGTCGAGGTAAACCCGGGTACTCAATTTACATTAGCTAACGATAAAATATATCTGGCTCAGGCGGATATGTGTGATGAGTATCGTTATTTTTATGATTTATACCAGTTTGAAATTCAATCGGAACATATCACTCAGTTAACAGACTGTTCCCGATATAAATACGTTACATCGATACATAATCATCAGCAGTTAGTTGCTGTTGCAACGATCTATTCTATACCTCAGATCGATTTACTCGATACCGAAGGTAAGCGGATAAAAACCCTTTGGCGTGGAAAGTACGGAGATGTGATCAATTCACTGGACTGGTCTGAGAATAGGAAGTCTTTACTCATTAGTCGAAAAAAATTAAACCAGGCATGGGGAATTTATGAGCTTTCTTTCGAAAACATGAACTGGAATGAGGTTGTTAACGATGGTGCAATTAATATGCAGGCCAGTTACAGCCAGGATCAACAGACTGTGTTATACAGCAGCGATGTCTCTGGCGTCTTTAATATCTATCGTTATTCATTTAAAAATAATCAATCACAAGCAATAACTAACGTGGCATCCGGGGCATTTTCCCCACAGCAAGAATCTGAAAACAAACTGTTGTATTTATTGTTTCATGCGCAGGGGTATCAGCTTAATTCAATCCATATGGACGAAAAAAAATTGCCAGTTATCAAACAGGCAGTAGAGCCAGTCAAACGTTACCATGATGGTTTGCTGGAGAATTTACCGGATTACCCGATAAAAGATTACAACCCCTGGTCTTATCTATACCCTAAATACTGGTTGCCCATTTTTTTAATTCAGGATAAAGCCAGTGAAATAGGTTTTGCTACTTCATCGACTGATGCACTTAATCATCATTACTATGAGTTAAACCTGGCTTACGGTGCTGATAGAAAAGAACTGGTGGGATCATTATTTTATCGCTATCAAAACTGGCTTGGATTATTTCTATCAAAAGAAAATGCTTTGTATACTGATGATGCAGGCAATACCCAGCTAATTAGAGCCAACTCACAAATGCAGATAGCGCTCAACCGGTCTATTACATCAATAAGGCAGCGCTGGAATTTTAAGCTTGGCATTATTGGTAATAACGATAAAGACAGTTATCGTGCAAGTGGCGTCTCAGGATTTGGAGATAATTATGATGACTTGCTCGGTGTTAGTATTTATTACGATAGTAAAGATTACTTTTTAAAAAGTCATAGCCCAGAGCAGGGTCGTGATGTGTTGTTTGTTACTGAAAGCAGTGATGTCTTAGAAAGTGATTACCAGGGCGTTCTGTCAACAATTGAATGGCGAGAGTTTTTTAATCTCGGTAATCATCATGTGCTGGCACTTCGCTATGTGGCTGGTGAAGCCGATCCGGGAATGCGACCCTATACGTTGGGCGGCCTTAAAACAGAATGGGATGATGCCACGCTGTTTAATCCGATATATTCACGCGATATTTTTAATAAACGTTATTTTGCATTACGTGGTTACGCTGATAACACGCAGATCGGTCATAAGCTGGAGTTGGCTAGCATAGAATATCGTTTTCCATTGCAGCAGGTTGAAAGAGGCTGGATGACACCACCACTGGGTCTAATTAAGCATTCTGGCAGAGTTTTTACAGAAGCAGGCGCTAGCTGGTCTGATGGAGAGGAAAAAAATCTGATTTCCAGTGCAGGAGTTGAGTGGGTGATGGACAGTAATTTATTTTATTATTATAACCTGCAGTTAAGAATAGGCTATGCAAAAGGGCTGGATGATGGCGGCGATGAAGTGTATTACTTTAAAGCCGGTACAGCATTTTGATCTATCTTGTCATTGGATAATTAGACAGCATTATCAATCAATTCTAGCAGCGTCTGTAATTGTTCTCTTGGTGTATAAAAATGCGGGGAAAAACGAATACCACCACCACGAGGGGCGCAAAAAACATTGTGTAATTTCAGGTGCTCAAACAATGGATCGTTTGATATAAGCTGGTGCTTAAAAGTAACAATACCTGAACGTGTATCTTTACTCACGTCGCTTAAGAGTTGAATATTGTCTCGCTGCGATAATTCGTTAATTAAATAATCCGTGTTGTCTAAAACCTGTTGTTCGATACTTTCAATGCCGGTTTCTTCAATCAGGCTTAAGCTCGCTGAAAGGGCCATAATACCCATCGTGTTCGGACTGCCACATTCAAAGCGTCGCGCTGAATGTGCCGGTTCCCAGTCTGTTCGACTAAAGTCATGCATATGCTCAATCATATGCCAGCCATACTGGTTAAGTTTTAATGTTGATAAATGTTTTTTACGGCAATAAAACAACGCCAGGCCTTCGGGGCCTAACATCCACTTGTGGCCATCGGCGGCAACAAAATCGGCCTGTACCTCATTCACATTAAAAGACAATGCACCGAGTTGCTGGATCGCATCGATACAAAAAAGAATATTGTTTGACTGGCAATGTTGTCCCAGACGCTTGAGATCCATCTTGCGGCCAGATGCATATTGCACGGCACTGATCGAAAGCAGGCGAGTGCTTTCATCTGTTGCATCAATAATAGCCTGTTCTGCATCATCTGCTTGATGTAGGTCGACCAGCTTAACGCCAACACCTAGAGGTTGTAATGATTCCCATAGTAAACGGTTAGATGGGAATTCTTCAGCACTGGTGACAACGGTGTCACCGTTTTTCCAGTCAATGCCGTAGGCCACCACCGACAGGGCTTCAGAAGTGCTTTTTAATAATGCGATTTCATCCGTAGAATCGGCATTAATCAGCTTCTTTAATTGCTCGCGCAGACTCTGTTCTTTTTCCATCCACTGCAAATAGTTTAATGAGCCTTGTTGGCTGTTTTCTTCTGCAAAACTAACCACTGCATTTTTGGTGCGAATCGGCCATGGCGCAACCGCTGCATGATTCACATGGATAAAATCATCACGCAGGCAAAACTCGTTGTTATAATCGTTGCTCATATTTGATTGTGCCATTAGTTAACAGATAATTCTTTTTGCCACAAACAATGCTTTGCTGCAAGCAAACTTTATAAAACAGCCTGGGGAGAAATATGGGGCTTGAGATTGAACGCAAGTTTTTATTAAAGAATGATGGCTGGCGAGACCAAATTAGTGACTCGACTAGTATGCGTCAGGGCTATCTTGCACCACTTGATACATCATCGGTTCGAGTGCGCATAGAAGGAGACAAAGCCAATTTGAATATCAAGAGCGCAACGATGGGTATTCGTCGGATGGAATATGAATATGCTATCCCGTTAGAAGACGCAATTGAAATGCTTGATCAGCTATGTCCAAAGCCACAGGTTAATAAAACCCGGCATATTGTCGTAGTTGGTAGTCATGTCTGGGAAATTGATGAGTTTTACGATGAGAATGAAGGATTAGTAGTTGCTGAGCTTGAACTGAGTGAAGAAAACGAAGCGTTTGTAAAGCCAGATTGGCTTGGAGAGGAGGTCAGTGATGATCCGCGTTATTATAATGTAAGCCTGATCAATCACCCCTATAAAGATTGGGGGTAATAATAGCTGTTCAATGCTTTTTTTAGCAATATAGTTTATTATTATTACATAGGGGATAGCTTTTTTAAGAATAAAAAACTGGGGTATAAATGACAATACGTGTCATGCTGGTGGATGATCATGATCTGGTTAGATTTGGAATCAAAAGCCTTTTACAAAACCAGGTAGGTCTGGAAGTTGTCGATGATGCCAGCAGTGGTGAAGAATGTATCGACAAATGCCGCGTCTCTGCTCCTGATGTTGTACTCATGGATGTGAATATGCCAGGTATTGGTGGCTTTGAAGCAACTCATCGTTTACAGCAAATTTGTCCTGATACAAAAATCATTATCATCACTGTGCATAGCGACGGTCCATTACCTAAGAGGCTGCTGGAAGCTGGTGCCGTTGGTTATTTAACCAAGGGCTGTGATGTTCAGGAAATGGTTGATGCAATTCATAAAGTGCATAAAGGCCAGAAATACATTGCGCCGAGTATTGCACAACAGTTGGCGCTTTCAATGTTGCCGGGTAATGATTCGCCAATTGATAATCTCTCTCAGCGTGAACTCCAGGTTTTATTAATGATCAGCCAGGGCCAGCGTACCTCGACAATTTCAGACAAGCTCAACCTCAGCCCGAAAACAGTAAGCACATACCGTAAACGCTTGCATGAAAAACTTGGCGTTACTAATGATGTTGAAATGATGCGCCTTGCAATCCAGCATGGTATTCTTGATGATGATATTGAATAGCCAATAAAATCAATAAGATATAAATACTTCTTAAAGTTCATTGTCTCCGTCGATTGATGCCTCGCAAAACTGATTTTAAAAAGAGCTGCAAGCAATGTAAGCGTCTTGTAAGCTTTTTAAAACAGGTAAAAAAACAACACCCCGATTATTACTGCCAGCCTGTACCGGCGTTTGGTGAGCCGCAGGCAGAATTGCTGATTGTTGGCCTGGCACCGGGCATGCACGGTGCTAATGCTAGCGGACGTCCATTTACTGGCGATGCGTCCGGAGAAATGCTTTTTCGTACCTTGTATCAGTTTGGTTTTTCATCGGCTGCTGAGTCGGTGGCTGAGGACGCGTTAAAGCTCAATAACTGTCGAATCACCAACGCGGTGAAATGCCTGCCGCCCGAGAATAAACCACAGGCGGTTGAAATTAATCAGTGTAATGCATATCTTCAGGTAGAGCTTAATCGTTTACCCGACAAAGCTGTTATTATTACCCTTGGTAGTATTGCACATAACGCCGTTTTGAAAGCCTTACAGCTTAAGCGAAAAGATTATCCATTCGGCCATGCTGTTGAATATGATATTAGCCAATCAACTAACACACGAACACTAATCAGTTCTTATCACTGCAGCCGTTACAATACACAAACCAAGCGCTTAACCCAGGTAATGTTCGACGGGGTGTTTTCACTGGCAAAAAATCATTTATCTAATGACTGAACAAGTAACCAGTTTCGATTCTAAAGAATTTCTAAAGCAGTGCAGTGCTTTGCCTGGTGTTTATCGAATGTATAACGCCGAGAAAGAACTGATATATGTTGGTAAAGCCAAAGATCTGAAAAAAAGACTCTCCAGCTATTTTAGAAAAACCGGTTTGACTATCAAAACACAGTCGCTGGTCAGTCAGATTAGTAGTATTGAAACGACAACAACCCACACCGAAGGCGAAGCGCTGCTACTTGAAAGTAACCTGATCAAAGAGTTTCGACCTAAATACAATGTGTTGCTCAGGGATGATAAAAGTTACCCGTATTTATTTTTATCTACCGAAGATGAATACCCATTGCTGGCGTTACACCGTGGCGCAAAGCGTAAAAAAGGCCGTTATTTTGGGCCGTATCCAAATGCAGGTGCAGTTCGAGAAACACTGAACCTGTTACAAAAAGTTTTTAAAATCCGCCAGTGCGATGCAACGTATTTTAAAAATCGTTCACGACCCTGTCTGCAATATCAAATAAAACGTTGCTCCGCACCTTGTGTAAAAGCTATTAGCCAGCAGGAGTATGCGCTGGATATTCAGCATATCACCCGCTTTCTTGAAGGTAAAAGCCTGGCTGTTATTCAGGACCTGGTTAAACAAATGGAACAGGCAGCCGAGCAGATGGAGTATGAAAAAGCAGCAGTTTATCGAGACCAGATCAGCCAGTTGCAACGTGTGGTAGAGCGACAGTATGTGTCGGGTGATGCTGGAGATATTGATGTTGTCGCCTGTGCTACACAAGCTGGTATTGCCTGTGTAGAAATATTTTTTATTCGAAATGGCCAGAGCCTCGGTACCAAGAGCTTTTTTCCGAAGTTACCCGAGTCGATGAACGAAGCGGAAATTTTAAATGCCTTTTTGCCGCAATATTATCTTGATAACACCATACCCGGTGAAATCGTACTAAGCGATAAACTGGATGATGAAGCGCTAATTGAAAACATGCTGTCAGAAAAGCGTGGTAAAAAAGTTATGCTATCAAGCTCGGTTCGTACCGAGCGTCGACGTTGGCTGGATATTGCCAGACAAAATGCAGAGCGAGCGCTAATCACTCGCGTTAACTCAGCCGCTGGCATGGTCAAACGTTTCGATGCATTACAGGAATTGCTGGCGCTGGATCACATGCCAATGCGGCTGGAATGTTTTGATATTAGCCACACCATGGGGGAGGCGACGGTGGCATCGTGTGTAGTATTTACTCCCGAAGGACCATTAAAAACTGACTATCGTCGATTTAATATTGAAGGTATTGAGCCTGGTGATGACTACGCTGCGATGAAGCAGGCATTAATGCGCCGTTATGCAAAAATAAAGAAAAATCAGGGTAAAAAGCCTGACATACTGTTTATTGATGGTGGCAAGGGTCAGTTGTCACAGGCTGTTGAAGTCATGGATAAACTTGAAATTGATGACGTTATGCTCATTGGCGTAGCCAAAGGCGAGGGTCGTAAAGCCGGACTGGAAAAACTGGTAATGACTGACGGCAGTGAAATTTACCCGGGGCAACAGTCGATGTCATTAAATTTGGTTTTACATGTACGAGACGAGGCACATCGATTTGCGATTTCAGGACATCGCGCTAAACGACAAAAAGCCCGCACAACTTCAAAGCTTGAGCAGATTCCTGGGCTCGGTGCAAAACGTCGGCAGGCTATTCTCAAACACTTCGGTGGTTTGCAGGCTGTTAGCAAAGCCGGTGTAGAAGATTTGGCCAAAACACCTGGAATCAGTAAGAATTTAGCGCAACTTATCTATGATAGTTTTCATAATGATTAATATTAAAAAACTTCCGATTTATCAGAATTAATTAACGAGATAATAACAATGCATACACCCCTCGATCAGCAGGCACTTGACAGTCTGTTTTTAAAAGCACGTAGTCACAATGGCTGGCAGGCAAAGCCACTTCCAGAAGGTGTTCTTAAACAGATATATGATTTAACAAAAATGGGACCGACATCGGCCAACTCTTGTCCGGGCCGATTTGTATTTATACAGTCTGACGAAGCCAAGCAGCGATTAAAAGCCTGTCTTAATGATGGTAATGTTGAGAAATCTATGCAGGCACCGTGCGTGGTTATCTTCGCGATGGATATGGAATTTTATGAACAACTGCCGAAACTGTTTCCACATACCGATGCTCGCTCATGGTTTGCCGGCAATGATAAAAAAATAGAAGAAAATGCTTTTCGTAACAGCACATTGCAAGCGGCTTATTTTATGCTTGCGGTTCGCAGCATGGGTCTGGATTGTGGCCCAATGTCGGGGCTTGATTATGATAAGCTGAACCAGGAATTTTTCCCTGATGGCAAGATTAAATGCAATTTTATTTGTGCTATCGGTTATGGCGATGAATCAAAATTATTTGATCGTTCTCCAAGGCTTGATTTTGATGAAGCCTGTGAGTTGCTTTAATCTTAATGTCGCTTATAAAAGCTGCTAATCACAGGGGGTAAAAATGTCACGACAACTTCTAATATTTCGTCATGCCAAATCTGGCTGGGATGCAGAGTCTGACCATCAACGGACATTGACAGATACGGGTGTGCAGCAGGCAAAGTTTATGGGTGATCTGTTACAGGAAAAACAGATTCAACCAGACCTGGTGATTTGTTCATCGGCAACACGTGCGGTCAGTACTATGGAGCTGGCGATGGAGGCAGGCCAATGGCATTGTGATAGCACGGTAACCGATGCGCTATATGATACTAATACTGACGCGGTTATCGAACTGTTAAAACAACTGGGCGAAGATCAAGTGGTTATGCTTGTTGGTCATGAGCCTACATGGTCTGACCTTGCCAGTAGTTTGACGGGTAAAAGTGTGTCTTTTGCTACAGCTGGAATATGTAGCATCAAGCTGCAAATTGATAACTGGCAACAAATTAAACCCAGTGATGGCAGCCTGGAGTGGTACGAGCACCCGTAATATATAAACCCCCATTTTTTGAACTATAATTAATCGGAAATTAAGTTTAATT
>Ga0316207_10004091_pt1 | contig 12961 bp, 12 predicted proteins | sample 6weekpyrite_MG_FD_204943 | JGI IMG/M metagenome (GOLD analysis project Ga0316207, IMG submission 204943) | Microbial mat bacterial communities from mineral coupon in-situ incubated in ocean water Damariscotta River, Maine, United States -... | ecosystem: Environmental > Aquatic > Marine >... | reverse complement strand
TCAATAAACAACTCCATGTCTACTGTATGCAGGGGTTTAAATGTTTTTACACCAAATTCACGCATATCTAAAGTGACAAAACCTTTAAAACCCGCTCTATAACCACCCCAGGGATCTTTACCATGGTTGATTAGCGAGGCATCAATTGCTACGGGCTTGCTAACACCCCGCAGATTAAGGTTGCCATGCAAAATAAATTTGTTATCCCCTTTCGGCTCTATACGAGTACTCTCAAATGTCGCTGTCGAATATTTATCCGTATGCAAAAATTTCTTGCCACGCATGTGTTTATCACGCTCCGCGTGATTACTATCAATACTGGCTACATCGATATTAATGTTCACTTTTGAAGCCTGTAAATTATCCGGGTCGAAACTAAAAGTACCATCAAATTTTTTGAACGATGCGTGCAATACGCTATATCCCAGATGCATAAACTTGGCGTTTATAAAAGCATGCGCGCCCTTGGTATCCACATCGTAATTAGCAGCAAAACTCATACCTGTTGTAGCCGACAGTGCAAGACCAATAAAAAGCCCGCGCAGCCAGTTCTGTTTTGATATTTTTTTCATATAGTTTTCTCCTGGTTGTGTGTACTTATCAACGACCGAACATACGAACTAAGGTTCGATCACGGTCAATAAAATGATGTTTTAAAGCAGCCAGCCCATGCAACAGTGCAAGTGCCAGTAATGTCATTGCCAGATAGAAATGAATATCACCGGCAAGGTCTTCCTGATCGGGGATACTGGTCAAGGTTGCCGGCACAACAAACCAGCCAAAAACTTCAATGCCTCGATCGTCCGCCGTTGATATCAGATAACCAGCGACTATTACTGCCCACATTAACAATAGTAAAGCCCAGTGCACAATACGGGCCGATTTGCGTTCCCAGGGCTGATGGGATTCAAGCGAACTGGGTGGTGGTGACAAAAATCGCCAGACCATTCTAAACATTAGCAGCACAGCGAAAAGCACACCAACTGAGCGGTGTATCTCCGGCCCGCTTTTATACCACTCACTATAGTAGTCCAGGTCAACCATCCACAAGCCAAGTATCGCTAAGCCAGACACAACAATTACTGTCAGCCAGTGAATAAGAATACTGATTAAACCATAGTGAGTGAGTTGATTTTTAAACATTTTATTTCTCTAATACATTTTCAGAATCAGATTTTAAAATGGTCGTCCGAACTGTAAATAAAATCCATTATTGTCAGACTTACCAACCGCATATTCTGCTCTTAGTATCATTTTTTCCTTTGGTTTAATAGTATAAGTGATACCCGCCCCTGCCATGGGAAACTCATCGCTTTCATCATCACGGCCTTCTTCATCACCATATAACCAGGCAATGCCCGCAGAAAGGGAAACACCCCATCTTTCTTTAATTTTTATTCGCTCATCAATTTCAAATAGTGTCATATGTTGTGCAAGATATTCGCCCCGGGTGTAACCCCGTAACTCTACACTTGAGTAACCACTACTTGGTGCGTCTTTAGTCCAGCGGCCTTTTGTGCGCAGCGCGAAGACATGACCATTACCATGCTCAATAAATTTTGCATAACTCAGTGTATAAGCATCAAAACTCACGTCACCGCCAAATGATTTTCTATACGCAATATTATGAAATTCAAATGAGCCACCACTTTCAGGTGAGTTCTGATTATCACGGGTATCTAAATTAACTACCAGGCCCAGACCTATTGATTTATACCCGACCAGTCCAAGCATGTCTAAAATTACACCTGACAATGCGTCATCCGCCAGTATCGCGTAATCAGTGGATATAGCCTGTACACCCATATACCAGTTATTTTTATAAAGATGAGTATATCGAATTGCAGCTAAACTAATATCGTCTGTTGATGCTACTGGCAACCCCGACCCCTGAAAGTCTTCATAATTATTATTGACTTTTCCATTCATTAAACCGGCAGTGATACGTTGTTTATCTGCATCAAAATAACTACGTGAAAAGGCGCCATAAAAAAATGAATCGGTATCACTATAAGAACCTACAACACCAAACATGGACGCAGGTGATTTTTCATCAAGCTTTTTAATATAAGCCCCCATAAAACCCAGCGTAGTTCCGAGCTTTGGGTCACTACTTACAGTTGGCGTAAGCATCCAGGGTGATTCCTGTTCTGCTTCTACAGCTTGTTTAAGATCTTCCGCATAAGTCGTTCCACTTACAAATATAAGGGCTATTGAAAGCGATCGTATAATATTCATCAATGTATTTTCTTTAGGTTTTTATTCAACATTTTACTCATGCTTATATGATTAATTAAGATCTGTTCTGGTTTATCTAATCTGGACCAACTGATCCGAATTATCGATACCGTGGATCATTCTATCCAATGTTGCCTCTATTATGCACCAATTATTAGTGTTGTTTTTCGGTCTGCAGGCTTTACTGTCTACACACATATATCCCCGTAAATTAAAAACTCATGGTAGCTAATACGCTATTAGCAATCGGGAAAAACTCTGGGTACAATACTTAGAGTATCTAGATCTGGATATAGACCTGGATATAGGTCTGGGACGAATTAGCATTTGCGTTCTTTATTATTACCACTTTATTCTGCAGTTTAATTTTAAAGCTGATTTATGGTGGCAGATTAAATGCCTTATTTCATTAATTCAAACTTACTGAGATAACTTGTGACCCCACTGCTAAACAAGTGTTTTTTTCGGTATTTCACATACATTACTTTCAGTCTATTCTCAATTTCATCTGAATCTCTGGCTGTAGATGCAATAACATTTACACTAGATAATGATATCTTTATAGCCAGCGATGATGGTTATACCAATGGCGCATATGGCTCCTGGTATTACTTTGATCGTGGTGATAAACAGCCGAAAGCCTCCTGGCTGGTATGGCCACTAAAGTGGAGCATGTCAGACAGAAACGGCGAAATTAGTGTGGATGCCTATTCAATAGGCCAGTCGATGTATACCCCTAAAGATATCCTGGCAACAAACCCTGACCCAAATGATATCCCCTATGCCGGACTGCTATTTTTAAATAATACATACCTAACCTCTTATGGAACCTACGCGGATTCTATTTCAACCACTATTGGTATCGTCGGCCCCGCTTCAGGAGCTGAAGGCATGCAGAAATGGATTCATGAACTATCCGACTCTGACATCCCTCAAGGCTGGGACTATCAACTGGATAACGAGGTGGTATTTAAGTTAACACGTGCACGAATGTGGAGAAACTGGGTTTCAGATAACGGTCACTTTGATTTTCTCAGTGTTGCCGATATTGGTATAGGCACACTAGAAAGCTCTATTAATGCCGGGTTTACCCTGCGAGCGGGCGACCAGCTTTCAGTCTCACACATCTCAGGTTTCCTGATTCCCAGCCGCACCAGCAATTTCGTTGCGGCCAAAAATGGCTGGTTTACCTATCTCATGTTAGGTGGCAGTCTGATGGCAAACCAGATTATTATTAATGGCAATACCTATCGAGATAGTCGCTCTATTGAGCTTGATAATATGCATATAGTACTCACCGGCGGCCTGGCTTATTCATGGGATAATCTTTCAATTACACTGGCTTACGCCGATATGTCGTTTACAAATGATGAAATCTCCAGTGCTACACGTTTTGGAACACTGACAGTTGGCTGGTTATTTCGCTAAAGGACCTGAAAATAGACCTGAAAAAGGGCCTGATAAAGGGGTAGATAAAGGTGCCGATAAAGGGACGATAGTGTTAGCTAAGGAATCAGTGTTTCTTGATATGGTTTAATATATTACTTTCAAACGCCAGATGTTTAAGGAATGTATTAACTTCTATATTAGACAGTTCTAGCTCCTGCAGGGCATCAGCAAAGACTTTTTGCTCTTCAGGCTGAGCATCTAGAATTAAATTAATCACCGAGCCATTGTCTACAACGTGGGTAACACCATCAACGATGATTTCCCACTCATCATAAGGAATGTTCTTTCTGTCAAAATACTTACACAGATAAGCCCTGGTCAGCTTACTCATTGGTGGTGCATTTTTTCTCATCTAACTATCGCATCCTTATAGTCGATAACGCCATAAAACCGAAAGATATCAATTTGGCCTAATTTAATCCACTTCACCCTTCGTTCATTTTCGTTCATTTTTTTAACCCCTGTTTTTGTATTAAATATCAGTAAGTTACAGCACTCCTGAAGCTGCTTACAAAAAGACAAATAGTGAGTCCGAGAGACGGACCTGATCCTGAATACGATAATGAAATATGCTTAGAATTAGCTCAACTACAGCTAAAAAGGCGACTACAACCCACCTGCCACTATATGTTGCTAACAGGCAGTGACTACAAATAATACAGAAAATTTACACAGGCAATATGAATGATGTCTGACATTACTATAAACAGATACCTACATTTTTTGTAAAGATTGACCGATATTTTTCAAAAAAAACTCTCGCCATAATTGCCCTGCAGTTAAATCAAATCGAACAGGAGAGTTCAAATGAAAATACAAAGATTGTATATAAAAACCCCAATGGCTTGTCTTCTTACATTATCTATCTCAGGGTCCGTATTCGCACACGGGATTGAGAGAGCTAACTCGGAAGTATGGCATCCCCACCCTGAGTTACTTGAGTCGACAGTTGAGACTGGAAAGTTACCACTAAGCCATGAAGATGATGGAAGCCTGGTTCTGGAAAACGATGGAAAAATGACTGAGGATGTGGATTTATTAGCCAAAGAATCGGGTATGTCTCGAGTTCAGGCTATCGATACTATCCAGGCTCAGAATGATTTTGCCCGTTATGCAAATAAATTAATGGCAAAATTTCCCAATAGAATTTCACGCATGTGGAAAGAACCGGCACCAGGTACCAAGTCTCATATCCAGTTCATTGGTAAAGTCCCTGCGCAGGTACTAGAAGAGGTTGCAGCTAATAAAGCACCGGCCAATATTTCTATCACCGGTGGTGGCTCTATGTCCTTTCAGGACAATGTAACACGGGCACAAATAGCTGCGAAAGGTCTGAGAAAAGCAGGTTATGCTCGATCACTTTCTTTTTATGATCCGGCAACTAACGCCATTCAAATAGAAGTTAAGGTTTCGAAAAAATCTGCACGTCCCGATCACAGCAGAATCCTCAGCGCAGTACAGAGTGAGTTAAAGGGAACAGATTTAAGTGATCAGATTCGCAGCATCACCGGCAAAGAACTGAGGATTAAAACTATCGAAGGTGAAGGCGAAATCATGGAGTTTGATCATGTCCGTGGTGGCAACTGGATACAGGACGATGGTTTCCGTGAGTGCACCAGTGGCTGGTCAGTCAGTGGCCCTAATGGTGACGGATTTATTACCGCGGCGCATTGCACTGGTATTAACGGTTTTGAAGAAGCGGGCGGGCTAGTATTTAGCACAACCTGGCGAGACCAGGAGTTTGGAAGTGCTGATGTTGAATACCATACATCAGGCCATATTGCGCTTGATGATTTCTATGCAACTGCAACTTCTATTCGTGATGTAAGTGGTATTCGCTCATGGTGGACCATGTTTGGTGCCAGTGTGTGCGAGTATGGTCGTTCTTCAAATACACGTACCTGTAACCATACGGTAGATGGACTGCTAGTGACAGTTAACTATTCAATAGGCACTGTTAACAATCTGATTCGTGTAACCGGTGATAATAGTATTGGTGGTGATAGCGGCGGTGGCTGGTCATTTAATTACACAGCATGGGGTGTACATAGTGGCTCAAATGGTTCTCAATCATTTTTCACTCCAGCAGACCTTGCTGAATCAGCTTTGGGTGTAACGATTAAGCGCTAAGCTTTAACTCATCATCTCCAGTTAACTGGAGATGATGTTTTTATAAATATGCTTTACTTTAAAAACAATAGAGAACCTGCATTATCAAACGGATAAAATTAATTTCATGTGAAAAGTATTTTAATTTATAACGTTCATCTCTCTGATAAAAATTCGACTCCATTTTTTGGGTCTATTTTTTGGGTCTAATTATCCAGTCTAATTATCGGGTCCATTTTCTGAAAAAATATTTAATAACTGTAACGTCATTAAATAATGAAATTATACTTATTGAACTATTTCCAACTTTAAAAAATCATATTAATAACAATTTTATCGGCATACAAATTTCTATCAACAGAGTAATTAGAAGATAATTGTTAAAACTCCAATCGTTTTTATAATCATCGCCCTTTTAATTTATGCGACTGACTTAAAGTCGTTTTATAAAACTTGCCCAACGCTTTATCACTCGCCCTTCGTTCAGCTAAACTAGCTGAATTTATAGCTTCTTCACGGCCTAACTTAAGATAATTTTTAAGACGACGCTCATCCAGCTCACCAGACTCAAGCGCTTTTTGAACAGCACAGCCGGGTTCAGCCTGATGACGACAGTCACTGAATTTACATTTTTCTGCATACGCTTCAATATCAGAAAAGGTTGCCGCAATTCCTTCCTTACAGTCAGCTAACTGAATTTCACGCATTCCAGGTGTATCGAGAATTAGCCCTCCCGTTTTTAAAGTAATCAGCGAGCGTCGAGTTGTAGTGTGACGGCCTTTATCATCATCTTCTCTAATACCACTGGTACTTTGCTGACTCTCACCTAACAATGTATTTACAAGTGTCGACTTACCCACACCAGAAGAACCTAATACTGCAACGGTGCTCCCCTGTTTTATCCAGGGTGATAATTTATCCACACTTTGTTTATCCAGACAGTTAACCTCTTCAACCGCTAAAAATGGGTCTATTGCCTGCACCGCCTTAATAAACTTTTCAGGCTCTACTGATAGATCACTTTTACTTAACAAAACAACCGGCTCGGCACCCGCTTCGTTAACCAGAGAAAGAAATCGCTCTATTCGATTCAGATTAAAGTCATCATTCATTGAAGAGACTATGAATGCAGTATCTACGTTTGCTGAAATGAGTTGTTTTTTAGATTTGCTGCCCGCCGCTTTTCTCGAAAAACAGGTTTTGCGTTCAAGTAAGCGTAAAAATTTATGTTGTTTATCAAGCAATAACCAGTCGCCCACAACCATTTCAGGCATAGAAGCCAGAAGCTTAATATTAAAAGTCGCAGATTCCGTCGCCACAGTAATTTCAGTTTTATACTGCTCGATTATCCTCGCTGGAACAACTTCGTCCCATTCTTCTAATTTAACTTGCTGCTGGAAAGTGCTTACCCACCCCAACTCAACAAGTGATACTACTTCAAACATCTCAAACTCCTTCTAAGTTGCCAGAGAAGTATACTCTTTATCTGCTAACTATTTTTATCAACGAGCACTCAACCATCAAAAAAAATGCAGATTTTTATTATCAAATTCACTTTTATTGTTACTGCTCAACTTATTAGAATAATTTGAGCGCTAACAAGGATTACTTCCTGGCATAACCTTACTATAATAATTATCTCCCAGTTAATAGAACTAATATGACATCAGCCAATATTACTGAACAGATATCTTCGCCTCATGCAAAATCCAGTGATGATATTCTTAATAGCCTCAATAGTTCATGCCACGGCCTAAGTAATAACGATGCGCTGAGCCGCATTGCACAGTATGGGCGCAATACGTTACCCCAGGCCAAAACGTCAGGCATTGCAACTGTTTTCATGCGTCAGTTTGCCAGCCCTCTTATCTATGTCCTTGTGGCAGCCGCAGTTTTATCCATAATAATTAAAGAGTGGTCTGACGCGGGTTTTATTTCAGCCGTATTAATTATTAATGCGGTTATTGGCACTATTCAGGAATTTTCTGCTCAACGAGCGGCGGCGGCATTACAGGAACTAGTCAGTACACATTGCAGAGTTTTGCGTGAGGGAGACACATATGAAATTAACGCTGAAGAGTTAGTGCCGGGAGATGTAGTACTACTAGAGTCCGGTGTTAAAGTCCCTGCTGATTTACGTTTACTAGAATCCCATGATCTACAGGTAGATGAATCATTATTAACCGGTGAGTCACTGCCTTTACTGAAAGATAGTAATGCTGATTTAGCCGAAGATACCGCTTTAGGTGATCGCGTCAATATGCTTTTCACCGGCACATTAGTTAGCCGTGGTCGTGCACGAGGGGTGGTAGTCAGCACATCAATTAATACCGAGCTGGGTAAAATTGCCGCTGATGTTCTGTTCAAGCCATCACCTAAAGCACCATTGCAAGTTCGCATGGACAGATTTACACACAGAGTCGCGATTTTTGTTGGTATTGCTGCTTTAATTATGTTTCTCGTGGCAATTTTGCGCGGCACGCCTTTCGGCGAAGTTTTTTTACTCGCCGTCGCACTCGCCGTATCGGTTATCCCGGAAGGTTTACCAGTAGCACTTACCGTTGCCCTGGCAATCGGTATGGGACGAATGGCTAAACGTAATGTCATTGTACGTCGATTACTGGCGGTTGAGGCATTGGGCTCCTGCACATTTATCGCTACCGACAAAACTGGAACCTTAACAGTCAATCAACTGACCGCACGTTGCATTGCCTTTGCAAACGAAGACCTGTGGGAAGTTAGTGGTGAAGGGATTGTTCCAGAAGGTGTTATCAAAAAACCAGAAGGCACACCCTCGGTAGAAGAAAACGCCCTGCTAAAACGATTATGTCAGACCGCGGTGCTAACGAATGAAGGTTTTTTAGGTCGTACCGATAACGGCTGGTCACACGATGGTGATGCGGTAGATGTGGCATTTCTGGTAATGGCGCATAAAGCCAATGTTATTAAAGCAGAAACCACGAATGCCTTTCCTGAGATATCCAGTATTCCATATGAATCAGAACGTTTATTCTCGGCAAGTTTAAATGAAGTAAATGGAGAAAAATGTGCCTTCGTGAAGGGCGCACTTGAGCGACTGCTGCCTATGTGTAGCAAGATGGCGATGCCTGGCGAAGACGTTATATTGGACTCGGAGCTGATTGAAAAGCAGGCGATCTCACTGGCAAGTGATGGCTATCGTGTACTTGCTTTAGCATCAGGTGTAATCGAACTTGCTGCTGGTGAGACCTATACTGAAGAACAACTGAAAGGTATCACTTTGATTGGCCTGGTTGGCATCATTGACCCACTGAGAACCGAAGCAAAAGGTGCTGTCGCTGATTGTCGCAAGGCAGGTATCGATGTCGCTATGATAACTGGCGACCATCCGGCTACAGCGTTCGCAATTGCACACGAACTTGGCATAGTTGAACGTGCCGACCAGTTAGTGACTGGACCCGAATTAAGTCAGGCACAAGATTCGGGCACAGTTGACCAGCTTACATATAAAGCGCGAGTTTTTGCACGGGTCGGACCTCATCAAAAATTAGACATCGTCCAGTCCCTGCAACGTAACGGACATTTTGTAGCGGTCAGTGGTGACGGTGCAAACGATGCACCCGCTTTACGCGCAGCTCAGGTAGGGGTAGCAATGGGACTCAGTGGTACCGATGTTGCCAGAGAAACAGCCGATCTTATAATCACAGATGATAAATTCGATTCAATAGTGGCTGGTGTAGAAGAAGGTCGTGTTGCTTACGCAAATGTCCGTAAGGTAATTTTCTTACTTATCTCAACGGGTGCCGCAGAGTTAGTACTGTTTACACTGGCATTGTTAACAGGTATGCCTCTACCATTAATAGCCGTACAGCTACTCTGGCTGAACCTGGTAACCAATGGTATTCAGGATGTAGCTTTAGCGTTTGAACCTGGTGAAGGTGACGAATTACGCCGCCCTCCCAGATCCCCTGAGGAACACATCTTTAACCGAATAATGATAGAGCGTGTGATTATCTCCGCATTACTCATTGGCTCTGTGGCATTTACTGTTTTTCAATGGCTGATAAGCAGAGGTTTTAATCTTGATGAAGCCCGCAATGGCACTTTATTGTTAATGGTGTTATTTGAGAATGTTCATGTATTTAATTGTCGGTCTGAAGTACGCTCAGTATTTAGACATAACCCTTTACGCAACCCAATATTATTATTCGGAACAGCTATCGCACAGCTCATACACATTGCAGCCATGTATACACCCTGGCTCAGCGATGTGTTGCATATTCAGCCTGTGACCCCAGAACACTGGCTAGAGTTGTTAGGCATTGCCTTAACGGCGTTAGTGGTAATGGAATTACATAAATTTATTCGTAGACGGTTCTTATAATTTCATCCTTTAATTATTATTTGGCAAATGAGTAATCGTGGTAACAAGTAACCTCTGGTCTTATGAAAAAACAGCACAAAGTAAACGACTGTTTTTCAGGAACCAGAAAAAATACTTGAAAATACTATTACATTCACAATCACATTCACTTGTTAAGTATGCTCTCGACTCTCTTAATATAAGCCTTTTCGGTATTTCTAGATTGAAACATAAAAACTAACACTGCCAGTTTTATAACTATTCGCCAGATAAAACCAGGTGTTTTTTCTGTCTCTATTATTGTTTCAATATTAGTGCAACTATCAGTACAGCTTACGTGAATAAGCATATCAGCATTACCAAATCGTTTGATATGTTTACCTTCAGTGATTATTTTTAATACTACTCTATTACTTTCTTTAGCATTTAGTTTTATTATACGAAATAACAACTCATTATTTTTTCCTTCAAACTCAATACCAGACTCAGACCTCACAACCTTAACATCATTACTCTCTTTTAAATATTCTATATCACTATACAAGTTATTAAGGTCACTGATGTATTCATATACTTGATCAAGACCGGCTTTAACTAGAGTATTAGTTTCAAGTAACCTCATTTAAACTAAACCATAAATCGGTGAAGATAGTCTCTTTTTAACATTCTCATTTCTACACACTGACACTGCCAAGCATTACGCCAAGAAAAGCACCTAATATAATAACTACTGGAAAAACAAACAATGTAATACTCATTATTAAGTTCAGGAACATCAGCCATTTAAAATGAAATAGCTGTTTATTTTTATAGATATAAATAAACAGAAAAAGCGCTATTATCGGCGATATAAACATATCAAATGAAACCAGGCCTCCATAGCCAGCCTTAACCAATACATTATTGGGTGTTACCCATGCATAATATTTCGTTATTAAGAGCAGTGTATTTATTAATGATAAAAGATAACTGATAATACTTTCCTTTTTATACGATAAAATATAAATTCATAATTTAGTCGCAGCTGCTTTATTAATACGTGCTTTCAACGGTTTTTAATATTCAGCCCTATTTTATAGTTTCACTTTACCAGAAGATGATAAGTTATAAAATTTCTACCGAAACGTTCGCTTGTATACACGTTTTTAGCTAATTTTCGTAAAAATTTATATTCAGGTCGAGAATCTAGCAAGTGTATCATTATTTCATTATGCCCCAGACTTTTCGCCCAACTCATTACTTCAGTATATATACTCTTTCCTGCACCCCATAAACTATCATCAATAACTATAGCTATTTCATAATGATCGTCTTCCTTTTGAATACCACACCAACCTTTTAGTTGGTCATTAACTAATATCGCTCTAATTTTGCAGTCTATTCTTGAATCGATTTTTAATTTGGCATTAATCCAGACATTAATAGAATCATCATCAAATAAATCATGTTGTATAAGGTGATTTCTGATTTTCTGTTTATTTAATAAAACTAAAAAATCATTAGTATCAACTTCAGAAAAATCTATATATTTAAGATTCATATCAATGTGGCTTACTATTATTACTGAAACTTAATGTATTGAAAATTTATACAAAATAATTTATTAAAAATAAACTCACAATAAAGTTAGTCATGGCGTATGGGGTATTGGTATAACGTAAAAGTATACTGATACAAAGTGAGAAAAGCTGCCTAATAAGACAAATACGTGAAAAATGGCATGATTAAATTTAATTTTTTTAATGCTGTATAAGACAGCACCAACGGTATACGACACACCACCTGCAACCAGCCAGGTAACGCCGTCACTTGATAGTGCATCAACTAGCGGATTTATAAAAAAGATAATCATCCAGCCCATAAATATATACATTGACGTTGAAATGAGACTATATCTACCGGTAAAAAATAGCTTTAATACCACACCGATTATAGCTAAACCCCATGACAAACCAAAGATTAACCAGCCTAAATCACCACTTAAGGTAATAAGTGCAAAAGGTGTATACGAACCGGCTATTAATACGTAAATTGACGCATGATCAAATACTCTCAAGCGGCCCCTTACTTCTGGACTTTTAGCTCTATGGTACAGTGTAGAGGCTGTGTACAAAACGATCAGGCTTAGACCGTATATAGTAAAGCTAATAATATGTAAAACAGTTCCATGGGAACTTGCATGCATAATTAATAAAAAGAGCCCAATGACACTTAAAAACAGTCCAATAGCATGAGAGAGAATATTTATATTCTCTTCCATTGGTGAGTAATATTTAATTTTTGTTTCAGTCATTAAGTTTTTACTTTTAATTTATCTATTTCATTAGAAAAATGCAGCGAACTGATGTTTAGTTTTTTACGTGCATACAACCGGTGAGCATCGTTTCGTTGTGTACCTGAATCCAGGTGAAACTCTTTACAATCTAAACTTTCTGCTTTATTTATAAGCCAGTCCATTAAGGCCCCCGCATACCCTGATTGACGAGAGGCGTTAATCGTAATTAAATCATCAACATAAAACGTCTTACCCCAGGCCAGGTACTCTGCAACCCGATAACCGGCTGCAGAAACAACAACATTATTTTCTTTAACAAATACGATTTCATAATCATGATTTTGCATTTGACGTAAAACCTGAGAAACAAATTCATTCTCAATTAAATGAGGTCTTAGCTCTTTGAAAGCTGGAAAACATTCTTTTACATCATTCTCTGTTTTTGCCGTATTAAATTTCATATAACTTCTTCACTTACCTTAAATTAAATAAACCTCACCAATCGTGCTATTAAAGTTGAAATAGATACATAATACTTCAAACACTAA
>Ga0316207_10004090_pt1 | contig 12962 bp, 10 predicted proteins | sample 6weekpyrite_MG_FD_204943 | JGI IMG/M metagenome (GOLD analysis project Ga0316207, IMG submission 204943) | Microbial mat bacterial communities from mineral coupon in-situ incubated in ocean water Damariscotta River, Maine, United States -... | ecosystem: Environmental > Aquatic > Marine >... | reverse complement strand
CCCTGAATTAAACCACCTCTGGGAGCGGCACACCCGGTGCATGCTTCGAGGTCCGTATTGTCAGAGATGTTTTTACGCTGGCCACATTCGCAGCAGGTGTCAGCTCACCCGTTAGAAATTGTTGAAAAGCTGCTAAATCATGAGCAACGATCTTTAAAATAAAGTCGATCTCACCATTAAGCATGAAACATTCACGCACCATCGGCCAGCTATGCGCTTGCTCTTCAAATGCCTGCAAATCCGATTCCGCTTGGCTATGTAAGCCAACCATTGCAAAAACGGTTAAACCATAACCTAACGATTCTTGGTTCAGATAGGCATGATATCCTTTGATATAGCCTTCTTCTTCCAGCGCCCGCACGCGGCGCAAACAAGGCGGTGCAGTAATCCCCACTCTTTGAGCAAGGTCTACGTTTGTAATGCGCCCTTCGGATTGCAGACATGATAATATTTTTCGGTCCACAGCATCCAATTTGACACGCCCCATAGGGAAACTCCTTAAAACTTCAGTATTGGTTTCGCATACTATAGAAGGCGAAATGGGAAATAAAGTTCCAATTCAGGATAATTTTATTTCTAATGATATTCATCACTAGCATATCGAGTCGTTTTCGGTAGTATAGGGGTAATGGGTGATTCGGGAGCTGATCTCACCCCACTTAAAAACTGAATAATTACTGGCATGGGACGGCCGTTTTGGGTTGCCACCAAAAGGTGGGATTCAATTAAGTGAATGGGTACCGCTTGTGAATAAGGCGTCAGCATTCGACATGGATGCGCTGGACAGTAGGATTAGAGAACTTGTCGCATATGCGCGTGAGCGTGATGGCGAAGATCGCTCTAACTTGTTCAGAAACCTTGTCGATCTTTTCTTAACTGGAAAAGCCCCGCAAATTGACCCAACACGGGGTCAATTGCTGGATGTGCTTCAGGCTTTAATTCCACATGTTGAGGCTGAAGGACGGCGCATCGCCTGTGATTTAGTTGCTAACATGTCATCGCCGCCGATGGATTTGGTGTTACGGCTAGCCCAAGACAGAGCAAGCATTGCATCCAGTCTTCTCACTCGCGTACTTTTTGATGACGACGACCTCATTGAACTTATTGAAAAAACTGGTCGAGAGCATCATCAGCTGATTGCCAGCCGTGAAGACTTATCAGCAAACATCTGGATTGCACTTGCCCGCGCAGCCCCAAGCGCCCCACCATTTGATCATCAGTCAACACTCGCACTTTGGAGCGATGATTTAGGCATCACACAAACGCACTCCTCTACAGACAGGCCAGTTTCCAAGGAAAAGGCACCCTCTGGCGACCAGAAAGATAAATCCACAGCACAGCCTGTTTCAGAACAAAAAAGCGCAACTGTTACTGCACTTCGTCCAGATCAAGGACAAAGCGCCTCAATACGCATTCTTCGTACAGATAAAGACTTAATCGCATCAAGGGCCCACTCAAACAATCAGCCGCAGCCTGAAACCAGCGATACCAGCGCAGAAAAGAAACACATATCTGCTGCGGCACAAGAAAAACAGCCAACAGCACTAGAAGCAGCCACTCACACAAGCGCGGTTCAAAATGATGATCCGTTGCCTATGGCGCAAGAGGAAGTGTCTCTAACCCAGAAACAAGCTCAAGACCCTGGCCCCGGCGGCTGGTCATGGATTAGTGACCGCGATGGTTTCGTGACATCGGTTTCACCTAAAGGGGCACACTTGCTAGGCAGTTCTTTTAGCTCGATAGGTTCTTCTATGCTTGACCTACTAGGGCTAAACACAAAATTAGGCCACCCCGTTGCCCGTGCATTTCAGCGACGCTCTGCTATTCATGACGCCCCTATCTTTTTACCTACTTTGGAAGACAAAAACCAACACTGGACACTGGAAGCCACCCCGTACTTTAGCGCATGTGGCGGTATATTTGAAGGCTATGAAGGGGTTCTAACACCCGTCGTGCCTGCCTCAGATGAAGACAACAAGCTGCAAAGCGATGCAGATTCTACTGCGCTATTTCTTGATGACATGGTCGCACAGCCAGCAGCAAATTTACGCATTTTGCCCTCTTCTTTCACTGATCAGGCATCCGTATTTCAAACTGGCACATCAAACGCCGCTGCGGTCATGGCTGACGGCCTTGAACTAACACAAACTGTTGATGCTTTGAAACCAACGCAGCAAACATTGGAAGAGATAGCAACCGATGTTTCTGCCCCGGTTGAGGCTACTACTGACGAGCCTACGATGACAGATACTGACAATACCAGTACTGGGCCAGCAAGCACCAACACTGAGCCAACTATAAGCAGTAATCCACTTTCTGATGCCGCAGCATCTGTTGTGAAAGACGTGCTCGCAGAGGCCCTTGCTCCGCTGAACTCAAAAAGCACAGCAGAACCTAAAAAAGCACCAGAAACATCCTTGAAGGCTGAGGCTTTAACCTCAACCGACACCAGCGCCCATGTTGCAGCCACACTAGATTTGCTCGAAGAAGCCCTCAAGCGCTTAACCGAAGCGGGCAAAACATCTGGTGATCCCCAAGTTAGGCTTCAGGGTGAAATTGCCTCGGCCTGTGTCCGTTCGCTCAAAGAGCAACTGCCTTAAATCACACCATTTTTTAGATTTTTAATGTAAGCTTTCAGGCTATTCACGGACTGAAATAACTAGCCTTCACTTCAGTTAACAAACTACGGCATATTTTTTGCTATATCTTCTTATAGCATAAGAGTAAATCCAGCGGGCTAATATACGAGGAGATTTTGAGTGACATTTTTAAATATTCTAAAGCAAAGCTTCTCTACAATATTCACTCCATTGGTAATCGTGTTAGCACTTTGGGCAACGCCCCTACATGCCGAGGAACCTGCATCCCCTGCCCTATGGAAACTTACAGACGCAGACAGTGAAGTATGGCTGTTTGGCACCATTCATATTCTTGACCCCAACGTCTCATGGCATTCAGAAAAGGTGAGCACGGCCTTTAACGAGGCTGAGTTTTTAATGCTGGAAGCCCCTGTTTTAGAAACACCACCCGAAACGATGCAACAGATTGTTATGAAATATGCGCGAAATCCTTCGGGTGTTACGCTTAGTTCACTGTTAAGCCAAGCCGGTAATAAAAAAATCATTGAAGCATTAGTCAGTTTCGGTGTGCCTGAAAACCAAGCCCTCGCAATGAGGCAGCAATTTGAGCCCCTACGCCCCTGGATTGTTGGATTACAGCTAGGTAATATGCAAATGCAATCACGCGGCGCTGATCCTTCTGCTGGTGTTGAAACCATTCTAACAGAAGCAGCGAAGGACGCTGGGAAACAACTACGATTTCTGGAAACGGTTGAGGCACAAATCCGTGTTTTTGCTGATCTAAGCTCAGAAACAGAAACCCGCATGCTGGAAGAAAGCCTCGCTCAAATGCTGGAAACACCTGACCTGCTTGACGGGCTGGTGCATGACTGGCGTAAAGGCAAAGCGGAAGAAGTAGGCGAGGCACTGCAAGCTGCTCTGCAGGATCCTGAAGTTTACACAGCCCTGCTCACCAACCGCAACCAAGACTGGGCAAGGCAAATCAAAACCATTATGGATGGAGCAGGGAAATACTTTATCGCAGTTGGTACAGGCCATTTGGTGGGAAAAAATTCAGTCCAAGACTTCCTAAAGCTACACGGCCTAAATGCTGTGCGTCAATAAGTTTGCTCTCAACACTTTGACCGAGCTCCCGGCGACCACTGTTGAGCCAAGACAAAGCTTTCGTGTTAGCATCTAACTTCCAAACGATATTGATTCGTCAGTCAAATCAGCAAGGGTTGCTCCCTCTAGGAATATTCCATTACCTCCGCCTGTGTCGATGAGTACGCCCGAGACGCCGTCGATCAAAGTTTCGCTCGAAGCAGCCTTAACGGCTGCTAAATCAATAAAATCGGTTTCAGCATTTCTCAGGAAAAGGATATCCTCATTGGCGTCAAAATCCGTAATGACATCGTCTCCGTGTGTGCTTGCGAAATAAAAAATATCAGCTCCTCCGCCGCCAGAAAGTACATCGTCTCCTGCTCCACCAAATAAAGTATCGCCGCCAGTGCCGCCTGAAAGATCATCTTCGCCAATTCCACCGAAGAGAATATCTGCGCCTTCACCGCCTAGAAGCGTGTCTGTACCAGCGCCGCCATGGAGCGTATCATTGCCGGCACCGCCGTTGAGCACATCGTTATTTTCGTCAGCCCCTTTGCCTCCAAAAAGCAAATCACCGCCAGCACCGCCGTTAATGGTATCGTTACCTGCACCACCACCGATCGTATCATGACCATTGCCGCCGTCAGTACGGTCATGGCCACCACCACTAAATACTCTATCATTGCCTGCGCCAAGGTGGAAATGCTCAGCCTCGGCTGTGCCTTGTAGATTTTCATCGCCGTCACTTCCGTGAACAGTGTCTAGGTCCATCGGCCCGGCAAAACGGAAATCGCCAGAATCAATATCTGAAAGAGTTATGTCTCTAAGAATCAGCGAATAACCACCTCCCAGATCAATAATCAAATCATCGCCCGATTGAGTAGCGGCGGCCTGCACATCATTAAATGACTCGAACAGAACATACTGTCTCAAGTCAATCACATCTTCTTCGGCACTACTGAAGTCGGTAATGATATCGGACGACCCCGCACTGATCCGGAAGAGGTCAGCACCACCGTCGCCGACAAGCGTGTCAGTCCCTCCACCGCCTGTAATGGTGTCATCGCCGTCGCCACCTTCCAGCATCTCAGCATTGCTATCACCTATAATGGTGTCAGCACCGTCTCCGGCAATCACATGTTCCACACTGGAGATAAAATCTTCGCCTTCGGTATAATCAAGGACAAAACCAGCGACTAAATTGATATTCAAGCCTTGTGGAACACCGCTATGGACCCACCAACTATAGTCCACCACATCGAAGCCAAGCCCACCGTCAATGGTATCGCTGCCACGATCTATTCGGATGTAATCATCACCGTCGCCGCCATCCAAGTAATCATCATCGCGGCCACCAACCAAGGTATCTTGGCCTATTCCACCGACCAGCGTGTCGCTACCCCTGTAACCGCGAATTTCATCATCGCCGTCACCGCCGGTTATTAAATCATCAGCATCGCCGCCTTCAAAGAACCCCATCTAAGTACCTCCTTAACGCATGAAACGTGTAGGCCCAGATTTTATACCTGAATTAGGACGAAGTTTGTACTGCCCTGCGTCAAATTACGTCAGTGATAAGTAATACCAGTGTACTTAAGCACAACTTCCTCAGGGCTCTCATTTCCAACCTCCTGTGTTAATACATTGCAAGAACTTGCATATAGAAGGATCTTCTTCTGCACGAATAGCATTGAGAGAGTGCGAGAGAACAGACAAAGGCGGGTTGATGATTTGGCTCTGAAACTAGCAGCTTCAGAGCCTTCCCATAGAATCAATAAACACCCATATCAATCCGGCCTTCTCCCACAAGTCGGTAGCTCGTCTCTTTTAAGTCGTTAACCGCCTTGACTGTGACATAGTAAATGTGACCGTTACCGCCTGAACATGGTGGCATATAAGCACCCTCCAAGTCCCAGCCTTTACCTCGATGCGCTTCCACCAAGAAAAAGTCTTTAGGGAGCTCGAAGGAGTGACCTGCTATAGCAGGTACAGTGACAGCTTTTGTTTCTCCCCGAAGTTTATAACCGATTTTACCGTGCCCTCCGTGATCGTTTGGCCGGTAATTATGATCGCTATATTCAAAAATCAGTGCCTCCGTGCCCCTCGGGATATCGTTAACATTGATCTTTGGTGTTTGACCGTTGCCGCCAAACTTTTGACATTGCTGCCCTGTTGGCACTTTCTTTCCATCCCAAGCCTCTTCTGCGAAAGATAATGAAAGCGCACTAATTTGGCCGCTTTTACTACTGTCACCTGCAAAAGCTGGTACACTCAAAGCCGCTACCGAAAAGGCGAGGAACGCCACTGCCGTATGTTTTTTTGTCATTGATAGTCCTTTCTTATTGAAACACGCTGCAAACCAGCAGCATTGGTTTAGAATGTTTTCGTAAGGTTGAAGCGAAAACTCTGATTGAACTGCCGGCGATTTACCTCAAAGCCGATTAGGTCACCATTGCGGTCAGGTGCATAAAAAGCACGCTCGCTACGTCGCTCAAACTGGAATGGCAGATGTGCAAAATCTAGCCGAGCGGTCATGCCCAAGAGGTTTTTATGTTCAATGAAAAACTCAATCCAAGGTTTGGTAGTTTCGAGGAAACGCTGGTCTACACGCAAAGAGCCACGCCTGTGCCAGTGGCGGATATAGCCGCCCCACGCCCAGTTGGTTGCTGGAATATCCTGCCTGAAATCAACCTGATAGAGCCAGAAATCAGAACGCTCAAGACCATGTGTTTCACCGGTTACAGGATCTGTAAGTGAAATATCAGATACATAGGACATAATATCAAGTTTGCCGCCCGGTATCCCCCAGCTATCAGTCGCAAAGGTAAGCTTTGCTTCGGCCTCCATTTTCTTTGCTCGATCAGCTAGATTACCCGGACCTTCACCGCCATCAGCAAGAGGCACATGGGCACGAAAATCTTCGATGGTTGTGTAGGTCAAACTAAGCTTGGCAACATTGTTTCCGCCAAAGCGACGCTCTCCGCTAAGCTCAAGCCCCCAGCTTTGATCAGGTAGTATGTTGATATTGCCGCTTGTCTCTGTTTCCTCAAATATATTCACAGCACTGACAAAATTGAACAGATCTAACTGTCCCACTTTACGGTCAAGACGAAGCCAAATTCGGCTCATCTCGTTGAAGCTATATTGCGCGCTAGCAAAACCCTTAGCACGGTAGAAACTACGTGTCGCAGTGGAGGCATCTTCTACCGATATTTTTGAATATTCTCCCGCAAACGAGCCCTGAAGAAGCCAACGCAATCCCACTTTATGGCTAAGTGTGGCGCTAATTTCACCTCGCTTTTCTTTAGCTGCTCGATTGCTTCCTGAAACATCGACATTGATAAAGCCCTCGCCGATATTTTCTGAAAAAGTTGAATGCTGGTCCAATTTATTGATCGCACCTTCTACTGCAAATTCCAGTATGCTGTTTTCAGCTAAGTCTCTGGCATAAAGCACGCGCAGTAGCGTTTCAGTTTCATGTGGATTTCGCGTGCCCGCAAACATATTAATGCTCTCATTCAGCGCTTCATCGTTGGATGAGAATGTAAACTTGCTATCTTCTAGTCGCCGCAGCCCAATCAATTTAAAGGTGCCGTCCAGAGCTGGAAAACTGAAATCACCACTCGCTTCATAACCATATTCCAATTCATCATTTATGCTTTTAATGAGGCCAATTTCCGTACCTGGAAATTCGTTTGGTGAAGCAGTAAAACGATGCGTAAATTGCTCAAAACCATATGCAATGCGGTCGCCTTTAAAATTCAGGTTTAGAACCTTACCGTTTGCACCTTTCATAGTGGTACCAAACGTGATTTCATGGCCTACTCTTTTATCCTCCGCCCATTCCCGGCGCACCTCAGACGTAACCCAGTTAGCATCAAATAAGCGCTCGAAGCCCTCGCCCCGCCCGCCGTCTACGGTTCGTGCCGTACCTAGATTAAATGTCCAGTTTTCACGCCCCCATGTCAGCGACAGGCGCCCCGTCGCACCTAAATAACCACGATTTATGCCCATCGTTCCGACTTCTGCGGTGCCTACGAGCTCACTACGGCTCTTTGTTACAATGTTAACAATCAGCCCTGACTGTCCTGCTAGTTCAGGCGAGCCATTCTTAAGAACTTCAATTTTGATTACAGCACTCGCAGGGATACGATCGAGTTGTGTTTCTGCACTGGAATTTTTGCTAGTTGGCCGCCTGCCATTGATCAGCATGTTTCCTCGACCTTGACCAAAACCGCGAACACCACTTTCATTCTCAAGTGTAAAACCCGGAATTTGCTGCACCATTTCTGCTGCTGTATTCGCTACGTAGCGCGTAAAATAGGCAGGGTTGTATATTATTCTTTCTGCTTCAATGATAGGAGCTGCATCGGGACCATGCTCTTTTGCTGTTACCTGAGTAGGTGAAGCAACGATACTGAACAGAAAAACAAAACACAAATTAGGGCATATAAAACTTAACACCCTAAAAAGACGAACACTCATAACTGCTACCCCAGACTAGAAAAAACTGTGCCTGAAACATCAGTATTTCTGCGAAAATCACAAGATAGCTATCGACCAGATGGACGCTGAAGCGGTAAATTGGGGGCAGCAAAAGGTGTAACGGATTAAAAGATCACAACAATCCGGGAAAACGAGTTTTAAAGTTTTTCATATAACTACGACTAGAGGCTATTTTTGCTCCAGACTTGAGAATGATCGTAAAATCCCCTTTGCCTTTGGGCTCCAGTTCATGGATGGCATTCAAGTTCACAATAGCCGAGCGATGAATGCGCTGGAACATCTTTGGGTCCAACTGCTTTTCCATATTACTGAGCGAATCCCGTTTGAGAAATTCACCTTCATCAGTGCTGATTTCTACATAATCGCCAGCGCCCATAATGTTTGAGATACTACTAACCGGAAGTAACGTGATGCGCTTGTTCCGTTCAAGCGCCATAAAACTAGGATAATGCGATAACGACGATATAGATGAAATTGCTTCCGCCGCCTTTTGCGCCTCTGTACCTGTAACAAAGTGCAATCCCAGCTTCAATGCCAGATACAGTCCGCTCCATACCAGAATAGTAAGGGAAAAATTGAGTGATCCGCCAAACCACCTCTGCCATGCGATATCATCAAACAGATCCCCGTTCTGTAAGAAATAAATTGGGTTAACCAACAACGACACCAAGGTCCCCAAAAGATATGCGGCAACTAAGCAAGAAATTAAAAGCCTCTGTGTACTTTGAATACGCGAATAATCAAATAAAGGGATTAGCAATAATGTGGAGAAAAAACCTAAAATGCCGTAAGTCAAATTCCTGACAGCGGCTACTTCCAATGGATGAAACTGGCTAACGCCTGACAGAAACATGATGATGGTTGTGATGCCCCAAAACAGAAGGTGAAAGCGCCAAAACTCTGGCCCTAAACCTCTTTTCTTCGTGCGTTCAATTTCATTACTTTCACTGAAATTCACAGATTGAATACTCCTCGCCTATTTTGACAAAACTAACCACAATCAATGGCTAGTCTTTAGCAATAGTTGGCAAATTTAATAGCAAGTGATCACAAGCACTTACGATACCGCTCCGTTTGATTGCGTGTTTAACTTAATTGTATCTGACTGAAAATCAAATAACCGGGGCTTTTAGCTACTGCCCTGAAAGACAACTACAGAAGAACTTTACTTAACGCACTTCAAAATATTTTTGTTCTTCACCAATAACTGTCCCCAAATAAAAACGACCCTGCCAAAAGGCAGAGCCGCTCTCACATACAAATTTCAAGTTGGCTTATTCGCCTTCAGTAGTTAGGCCAGCCTGTGCTGTCATGGATGCGCTTGGGCGTGTCCATGTTTTTGATTTACAAGTAGAGCCTTTGCAAACACTTACTTTCAGCTTGTCGCCTTTAACAGCCAACTTGCCCGGCTTGCCTTTTTTAGAGCCAGCTACAGCAATGCGGCCCTTTTCCCATTTATCACCGGCTTTATTACCGCCCAAACGGAAGCTCTTCATAAATTGAGAGCCAACTTCGCCAGCGTCAGCGCTCGTTGCCCAAACAATAGTGCCGCACAAGCGCTTCTTGCTGTTTGTACAAGGCGCGATCTCAACGATTGAATTGCCATCTTTGTTGAGCCAATAGCCCTCAACAGGATAGGCGTCATCGGCAAATGTTGGTGCTGCAAGCATGCTAACGCCCATTGCAGCCGTCAGGAACTGCGTGGCACGACGACCGAAAGTCGATTTAAGGCCAGAACGAATAGCAGACGTCGCACCGCGCAGGGGAAGTTCTGTAGAAGGGGAAGTGATATATGCAGACATTATGTCTCTCCTCGCATAAAATTCTTTGTCTCATTTTTGAGACCAGGGTCTCACACAAAGACCTGGGGGGTCTTTTCTATAGGGGGTACTCTAAAACTTCGGCCGTCTTTTCGGCTTGCGGCTTTATCTGGGCACCTTATGGTCAAGTTACTAGGGAAGGCTCTTACCGATTTTGAAAATAGGTAGCTTTTTGAAAAATCAGCTAACGTTTTTAACAATCGGCGAGTGCTTTTTTCCTGAATTCAGTTGGGGTCATGCCCGCACGTTCCTTGAAAGCACGGTTGAAAGGCCCGAGTGAACCATACCCTAAATCCATCGCCACTGTCAGCACTGGCACATGGCGGTCAGCAACGATAGCCAAACGGCTTTTCGCGGCCTCTACACGGTGAAAGTTTAAATAATCAGCAAAGTTGCGATACCCCAAATGCTGGTTCACAAGGCGGCGCAGCCTATGCTCTGGCATATTTGCGGTTTCAGCAAGCTTGCTGATTGTCACGCCTGCTTCCAGTAAAGCGCCTCTTGCCGCTAGACCGTCTAACGTTTCCAGATCGTGGCGGTCATCACTTTCACTTCTTCGAGGCTGTACTGCCTCAACGGGGCCGTAATCTCCAAACAGCCATTCGCCGTCCACGCCGGAAATATGCCACAGCATATAAAGCACAACCAAAAAGATAGAAGCAGACTGAGCAAGCAACAGTGTATAGGCAATGCTGGGCGCAAAATTGATGAGCCAATTTTCTGTTACGATAATCCCAAGAGAAATAATCGCTACACCAACAACAAACACTTCACGGAATCGACGGCGTTTTACCACCAAATCTTCACAGCGCCCATGCCAAGCCACCCACAGCATATGCCCCGACATGCCAAGCTTCATCAACAGCATCACAAAACTAATGCTAAGTGTAAAAGCACCCGCATCATTGAGTTCAGCGTGCAAGCGTGTTGGCGACAAAAGGGGCATCTTGCCAGTTATGAAAAAATAATTGAAATACTGAACCACACCCAACAGGTAAAAACCTGCAAACACGGCATAATGAACCCGCGTAAGCCTGAAATTATCATCAAACATTGATAAGCAGAACACCCACACCGCTGGAGGCCCAAAAAGGCAAATCAACAAAACCGGGATCATCCCCAGCCCTAAGATGTCTCCAAGCCCGGGATAGGAAGAAAGCAGATAAGCCGCCGTGCCCACACAGCAAAGCGCCGCTAGCTGAGCCGGTAACTTACGCCCCGCATCGCGCAACACAATAGCGCTGGTAAACAAACCGCCCACAATCGCGCCAAAGCGAAAAAAATTATCAATCAGCTCAAGCACCGACCTACCTTACTCGCAAAATTAAAAATTGGGAGCATCTCTCGCCAACTCATACTTCCGCGCTGCGCACATTGCTGCAAACATACCAAAATTCTATATGGGAAGCCTGCGACCAGTTGACACCCCCTATTCTAAAATAGATAGCTCAACTATTCTGCATAGCGCCAACACAGAAGCGCTGCCTACTATCATAGAAAGACGTTAATTTCTGGAAAAAGTTCGCCTATGCAGCATTTTTTTAATGGCCTTATGCGGCGGCCTTCTTTTTAGCAGGAAACAAGGGCTGGCGCTTGGCTTCAGGATCACCAGTTGCAAGGGCGATATACTCAGGGTGCTCTGTCCCCATGATCCGGTCCCACCATGTGAAATATAGGCCCAGATTATACTTCCCGTTTGCATGGTGCAGGTCGTGGTGAGTTACCAAATTAATCAACCCCAACACAGGATGGGTGGCCCAGCGGCGAGGGAATAACTCATAGCCCGAGTGCCCCATGGCATTGCGAATAATCATATGCCCAAGGAAGATAAAAACCACACTGGTGTGGATAGGCATCAATAACAGGAATACAGGTACAAACGCTGCATGCACAGCCCCTTCAAACACATCAAAGCTATAGGCTGTCCACGGTGTAGGGTTATATGATTTATGGTGCAGCGCATGAATATAGCGCATTGCACCCGGGCGGTGCATTAACCAATGCATCCAGTAAAAATAAGCGTCATGCGCGATAATGATCGCAGCAATAGAAAAGGCATAATAAAGCCAGCCGTAATCCTCCACGGTGAAATAAAACCGCATCAAGCCTGCCTCAACGCCGTAATAGGTAAGCATCCCCACCACCGCATACACCACCACTGTTTTCATGGAATGGTAAAATTCACGCAGCATCTGGCGCGTGGTCGGGGTCTTTTTACGTATCTTGCGGCCTTGTAACGGCTTTTTGAACAACACCCACACAATAAGAAACACACCACCAGCACCTATCAGATAGCGGGAGAAATCAAAAATAAAACTACCCACCAACCTATCCAAAAAAATGGAGATAAATTCTTCCACGCTGCCGCTCCTACAAAAGCTTCTCTGGCTATCTCACCCCAGTACCAAGCCTGCGGGTGTATCTGCCTTGTTGTTATGGGGGCACCGTAAAACAGCCACAAAAAATAGGCTCGCCAGTTTCAAAACCAGCATATTATTTTCAAAATCGGCGGTTATTTTTGAAATCGGCAGGGATCGAAAAGGCTAGTCTGCCCCCATAAGCGCCTGCCTGCGGTATTCTGTAGGTGTTTGGCCTGTGCGCTCTTTGAACGCACGGTTAAATGGGCCTAACGAACCATAGCCAAGGTCCATTGCTATCACCAGTACCTGCGTGTTGCGGTTTTCAGCATCAGCCAGCCTACGCTGGGCTTCTTCAATCCGGTAACGGTTCAGAAAATCAGAAAAATTACGATAGCCCATATGCTGGTTGATCAATTTCCGCAGGCGGTGCTCTGGCAGTTTCGCACTTTCAGCAAGCTTACTGATGGTCAGGCCCGGCTCCAGATACATTTTCTCTGCCGCAACCAGTTTCTCAACATGGTTCAGGTCAAACTGATCAGCAGGGTCTATCTGCTCGCTGCGGGCTGCCACCTTGGCTTTACGCTCGCTTCTGGTTTGGTGCATCACCAAAATGC
>Ga0316207_10004089_pt1 | contig 12963 bp, 11 predicted proteins | sample 6weekpyrite_MG_FD_204943 | JGI IMG/M metagenome (GOLD analysis project Ga0316207, IMG submission 204943) | Microbial mat bacterial communities from mineral coupon in-situ incubated in ocean water Damariscotta River, Maine, United States -... | ecosystem: Environmental > Aquatic > Marine >... | reverse complement strand
GGGGCTGGCATAGATTAACAAGTGTGTTATTCTATGGAAATGAAGTTAACTCGTTGTAAAATATCTAAAAAAGACCAGTCGGATCTCTTGCGATTTTTTGTCGCTGAAGTAACAGCTCGGACAGCTGCTAATTTAACAGGGTTGCCACGCCCAACAGTCACCTTATTTTATCACAAAATTCGCACCATTGTTGCGTGGAATTTAGAGCGTGATGCATGCGAAGTTTTTGCAGGGGAAGTGGAGCTTGATGAGAGCTATTTCGGTGGAGCAAGAAAAGGAAAACGTGGCCGAGGTGCGGCAGATAAAGTCATTGTTTTTGGCATTTTGAAACGCGGCGGAAAAGTGTATACACATATCGTTCGTAATACAAAAACAGAAACCTTACTACCTGTAATATCAAAGAAAATTATGCCAGACAGCATCATTTATACGGATTGCTGGACAGCCTATAACACGCTAGATGTATCGTTGTGGCACCACCATCGTATCAATCACAGCACCCATTTTGCTGAACAAAAATTTAACCACATAAATGGGATTGAAAACTTCTGGTCTCAGGCAAAAAGACACCTACGAAAATATAATGGCGTGCCTAAGAAAAACTTTGACTTGTATATCAAAGAATGTGAGTTTAGATTTAATTATGGGACACCGAAACAGCAATTAAAAACGCTTAGAAAATGGTGTTATTACTAACCTTATCTATGCCAGCCCCTTATTTATATAATAATGAGATAAAACATATATATATGGATTACAAAAATTCTACATCATCACTTGCCCCTGCAAAGATTAATCTTTTTCTACATATTACAGGTAAAAGAGATGATAATTATCATCTAATCAATAGTATTTTTTCCTTTTCAGATTTTGGAGATATTATAAAATTATCTGATGCAGAAAAAGATATATTAAATATTTCAGGTAGATTCGCTAATCAAATTAGTGATGTTCAAGACCTTAATGATAATCTGGTTTTTAAAGTTGTTAATCTCATTAGAAACAAATTTAATGTAGATAAATATGTCAGAATAGATCTAGAAAAAAATATCCCTGTTGGCGCAGGAATTGGCGGCGGATCATCAGATGCTGCTGCAACGGGCAAACTTCTTGTAGATTTATGGTCTCTTAGTTTATCTGATAGCGAGCTTTGTACTCTACTACTTCCAATTGGCGCTGATATACCCTCATGTATTAATAGAAAATTATCATTTATCAGTGGAATAGGAGAAGAAATAATTGATCTTGAGATAGATAGAAAAATGCCTATATTACTCGTTAACCCAATGATTCACGTTAATACTGCCGATATTTTCAGAATGGGAATAAATAAATATTCTAAAACTATTGAAGCAGAAAATATTCCTTCAATAGAACAAGATTTAATATCGTGGCTTGGAAATAAAAATAATGATTTAGAAAAAAATGCTATAAATTTATTTCCTGAAATAGGTGAGTTAATTAATAAAATATCTATTACAGAGAATTGTAGATTAGCTAGAATGTCTGGTAGTGGTTCAACATGTTTTGGAATATATAATAATATAAAAGAAGCAAAAAATGCTGCTAATATTATAAGAAATCTATATCCAGATTATTGGATTAAAGTTTCATATTGCAGCTGAGTAAAATTAGAAAATATTTTCTTTCCAATAACTCCTTATTTCACAATTACTCTTATTTGCATTAATTTTACTATTTTCAAGAGACTTTAGCTCTATAATAACTGCTATTTTTTTGTCACCATTATCTTTTATTGCAAATTTATCTGCATATTCTGGAGGGAAAACAATTTGCCTAATTCCATTAACTTTCATTCCATCTATTGATTGTTCAAATAAATTATTACTTCCACTTCCTATTACAATTGATGCATTATTCTCTAAGAAAATAGTACCATCATATAGAATAATTTTATATGAAATATTAGCCGCATCTCCACAAATTGCTGAATTTCCTGTTCCTTCTACAATCTTAGAATAAGTTGGCGAAATATTCTTAGTTATCTCTTCTTTTTTGCTAATTACTTTATCGGTATCTGCAGAAACCTTCTTAGCCTCCTTCTTTACCTCTGAAGTGGCAGAAGTATAGTCAACTACCTGATTCTGAGAATTTATTGTATTAGCCAACATATCGCTAAATATTACATATAAAATCAATAAATATACTCCCCATCTCATCCAGCGAGTATGTTTATTTAATATATCCAATTCGTCCTGAGTTTTTTTCCTAGTCCAAGAAGCCATAACATATTTACCAAATTAATCTTAGAAAGAATGAAACAATTTATATATTGTTGTTATATTATAATAACTTATTCAAGTAACATTTTCATTACAGTCACAATATTATACTTATAATAGTATAAATTCCATATTTTTTATTTTAGAAATCCACATCATCATCCGATATAAAGCTATCTGCTTCTTCTTTTACAGACTCAAATTTTACATGGTTAGTTCCATATAATTTATTTGGTAACCATGTTGTCATGGAAGGAACAAGGCTTAGTATAATCAACATAAATAACTGTATAATAACAAATGGAATAGCCCCCTTATATATGCTGGTTGTTTTAACTTCCTTAGACGCTACACCCCTTAGATAAAATAGTGAAAACCCAAAAGGAGGTGTTAAGAATGAAGTTTGTAAATTTACTGCAATCATAATAGATAACCAAATAGGATTAGCACCCATTATAAGGAGTATAGGAGCAACTATAGGAACAACAACAAATATTATTTCAATAAAATCCAAGAAAAAACCAAGTATAAACATTACCAACATCGTCAATAATATTGCACCAAATAATCCACCTGGAAGATTCTCTAATAGGTTATGTATTATCTCATCTCCGCCAAAACCTCGAAATACAAGAGTAAAAAATGTTGCTCCAATTAAAATTGTAAATACCATAGATGTTACTTGTGCAGTTTCCTGACATACTGCTCTCAGATTTTTTATCGATAACCTTTTATGGGCATAAGTAATTATCATTGCACCTATTGCGCCTGCTGCAGCAGATTCTGTAGCAGTTGCTAAGCCGCCTAGAATTGATCCAAGTACTGCAAATATAAGTAATAATGGTGGCAATAACACTTTAAAAGACCTAATAAACAAGTGATCGTCTTTATGCTCAATATCTGCTTTCTGTACAGATTCTGGCCTTATAATGCTATATATAACTAACCATAAAATATATAAAACTACCAGAAATAAACCTGGTATTATTGCTCCAGCGAAGAGATCAGCTATAGAAACAGGTTCAGGTGATAAATTTCCTATTTCCATTTGTGAAGTTTGATATGCAGCTGAAATTTGGTCGCCAAGAAGTATTAATACAATAGATGGCGGTATGATTTGTCCTAAAGTTCCAGATGCACATATTATACCAGTAGAAATTGTATGCGAATATTTCGCCTTTAACATGACTGGTAGAGAAATTAGCCCCATAGTAACTACTGTTGCACCGACAATTCCTGTTGATGCACCAAGTAATGCTCCAACTACTATAACAGAAATACCAAGACCAGAGCGTAACCCTCCGAATAATTCCGCCATTGTTTCAAGTAATTCTTCTGCTATTTTAGCCTTTTCAAGCAAGACTCCCATAAATATAAAAAGTGGTACGGCGAGTAGTAGATTATTGGTCATTATTCCATAGATTCTACTTGGAAGAGCATATAAATCATTAATATTAAAAACTCCTGCAAAATCACCTATCATAGCAAATATAAGTGCAACCCCCGATAATACAAAGGCAACAGGAAAACCTGATAGTAATGCAACAAAAAGACTTATCAGCATTAATGTAAGTAATATTTCTGTTGTCATTGCATATAATTTCTATAAATAATCGGATTTCACGAGTATATATAAAGACTATATCTGCTTTTTCCAAGATTTTTATATTTTAGTTATAGTCTTTCTGCTTAAATTATAGTACTAGGCTCAGAGATAGAATATTTTTATAAGTGCTGTATAGGGCTTTTAAAACTAAATAAAATATAACAATGATAAAAAACTAAAAGAGAAATTGCTATAATGGCACATACAATAAAAGAACTCAGACATCCTGAGAAACAAAAAAATATATCAACTCCAGCTCCACCAAAACCAGAATGGATCAGAGCAAAGGCCCCTATGGGAGAAGAATTCGAGAAAACTGCAAAACTTGTTAGAAAGAATAATCTTGTGACTGTGTGTGAGGAAGCAGCATGTCCAAATCTTGGAGAATGTTGGAGAAAAAAACATGTGACAGTTATGATTCTTGGTTCAGTCTGTACAAGAGCATGTGCATTTTGCAATGTTGCAACTGGCAGACCAGACCTTCTGGATCCTCATGAACCTGATAAAATTGCCGCAGGAGCAAAGGGTTTAGGATTAGAGCATATGGTAATTACATCCGTAGATAGAGATGACCTTCCAGATGGAGGAGCAGAACATTTCGCTGCCTGCATCGATAAAATGAAAGAAGTGTCCCCAGAAACCACAATAGAAGTTCTTACCCCTGATTTTTTTAGAAAAGGCGATTCATGGAAAATAGTAGCAAATTCCAAACCAGATGTATTTAATCATAATATGGAGACTGTTCCTAGACTTTACCCATCTATCAGACCAAGCAGCAGATATTTCCATTCGTTAAAACTCTTATCGGATGTTAAAGAATATGATGATGGTATTTTTACGAAATCTGGTCTGATGGTAGGCCTTGGAGAAACGGATGAAGAAGTATATCAGGTAATGGATGATATGCGAGCAGCAAATGTAGAATTCCTGACTATAGGACAATATCTTCAGCCAACACCAAAACACGCCCCCTTAAAGAGATATGTAACGCCTGAACAATTTAGGGAATATGAGAAAAAAGCCAAGGCAAAAGGTTTCCTAATGGTATCTGCAAAACCATTGACAAGGTCAAGTTATTTAGCTGGCGATGACTTCAAGAAACTAAAAGAAGAAAAACTACTAAAAGATGAGTAAATATATTTATTAGTAATAGCATAGCATGACAATAAATGACTTATATAAAGTAATTTTATTGTTCTAAAATACTGCAACTTTTATATGATAAATACTATGATAATATTAGGCAGAAGCTATAAATATATTCAGAGATTTTAGTTATCCTGATATTTCTTCACGTAATATTGTTGTTTCTCTAGGGGCATCAATGCCTATTTTAACTTGATTACCGCTTATATCAAGTATAGTAACCTTCACATCATCACCAATCAGAATTGATTCATTGTATTTTCTAGATAATATTAACATTAATCTTTCCAAATTTTTTTTTGAAGGTTAGCACTGAAATAACATTAGTACAACAAACTAATTTCAAATAGTTAAACAATTAATGATTAGTGATGATACTATGTTATTTTTGTCCCAATTATATCTGATAAAATTAATTTACTATTAATGTTTACAATGGATCTCTTAAATGACTAATAGTAAATATATGCTTGAAGAACATAATCGCTTATGTTAATTGATAGCAAAGTTTTTAAATTTATTTATTATATTGGGATTGAGAAAAATGACAGAAACTAACGATAATACAAAAGAAAAGGAACTTCAATATCACAGCATGATAGCAGTCAATGCCCAATATGTTAAAGATCTGTCTTTTGAAAGCCCAAAAGCACCAATGAGCCTTGTTGGTGAAAGACCAAATCCTGAAATAAATATAAGCGTTGATGTTGGTGCAAAGAAGCTTGGAGAAGATCTATTTGAGGTATCACTTAAGATCACTGCAAATGCTGAGAATAATAAAGAAGAAGAAAAAGAAAATGCAGGAACATTATTTATTGGTGAAGTAACTTATGCTGGATTGTTCACAATTAAGAATATGCCTGAAGAGCAATTAGAGCCCGCTCTACTAATTTATTGCCCAACTTTACTATTCCCATTCATTAGAAGAATACTTGCTGATGTTACTCGCGATGGTGGTTTCCCTCCTCTTATGCTTGACCCTGTTGATTTTTCTGGGCTTTACGCACAAAAACAGAAGCAAATGTCTGAAAGTGCACAGAATGGACAAAAACAGTCTGCACAATAGCGATTTCAGAATTATTATAGATTCTTTCTAAGAACCATGATATCTGCTATTCATGGAAATAATTAATGAAAAGATACAAAGACATATCTGGAATGTAGATATAGACTCATTACCCAAGTGGAAAAGAGGAATATATATTGCTATAAGAATTTTTCTTAGCATCATCAGAGATCTAGCAGATGGTCAATTAAGCCTTAGAGCTATGAGCCTAGTATATTCTACTGTGATCTCTTTTGTTCCACTTTTGGCAATTTCTTTTTCTGTAATTAAAGGGATTGGAGCACATAATAAGATTAAACCGATGATTTTGAATGGTCTAGAACCATTAGGTAATAAAAAATTTGAAATTACCGATCGAATCATGGAGTTTGTAGATAATATCCAAATTAGTATTTTGGGTGCAATTGGTATATCTCTTCTAATATATAGTGTCATCTCAATGATGCATAAAGTTGAGATTTCTTTCAATTTTGTATGGAAGGTTGCCAAAGAAAGAACCTTCTCTCAAAGATTTAGTGATTATTTAAGCGTATTAATGCTTGGTCCATTAATGATATTCTTATCGGTTGGTATTACTACATCTGTTCAAGCTGATTTATTTGACGAATATATTTCAGGAATAGTTATTCTTGAAGCCATATTAGATGTCTTTGGTATAGTAATTCCTTATTTCATAATGGCTGCAGCATTTGGTTTTATATATTTCTATATGCCAAATAGAAAAGTGAATATAAAATCAGCCTTTATTGGCGGACTTACCACTGCAGTTATATGGAAATTTATGGGGGTTCTATTCTCTATATTTGTTGCGTCATCTTCTCAACAAACAGCTATTTATTCGGCTTTCGCATCTATTATTGTCCTTATGGTATGGATATATCTGGCATGGTTGGTTCTCCTAATTGGAGCGAGTATTTCATATTATCATCAGAATTCTAGCCAAATGAATAGTAATAAAAAAGATATTATTATAGGCAATGAGCTTAAAGAACGCCTATCCTTAAAAGTCATGTATCTAATATCTGAATCCTATTTAAATCAAAAAAAGAAATATAATTTTGATATGCTTACAAAAGAGCTTGGAATTCCAACAGTAACTTTACGAGAAATTATTGATATATTAATCGAAGAAAAATATATAGTAGAAACAAAGGATAATAACAACAGCTATTATCCTGCAAAGCCACTAGATGATATATTAGTTCAGAACATCCTTAATGATATAAGGAATCACAATAGCAAATCTTTAAATACAAGCAAAAAAAATTACAATAAAATAGTTGATGATTTCTTTAATAAAAGTAAAGAAGAATCAACTAAGAAATTTGGCAAAATAACAATTAAAGACCTTATTGAGAACTAAGTTCTAATTACCATAATATGTAATTGATAAACGATATAATAATGATAATTATTAACCATCTGATTGATATATAATTAATGTTTTACTAGTTCTGGATTTTCTGCCTCAGGAACTTCCACTGCAATTGCTTCAATATCATCTTCCCAATTTATAGGAGTCAGATTTTCTGTAAGAGCATATTTAAGAACCTCATCAATTGATGAAACTGGAATTATTTCCAGACCTTCTTTTATAATTTTAGGTAATTCTTCTAAATCTTTAACATTCTTTTCTGGAATTAGAACTGTCTTAATTTCACCACGCAATGCTGCGAGTAATTTCTCTTTCAACCCACCAATTGGCATTACCATTCCACGCAATGAAATCTCACCAGTCATTGCTACACTCTTTTTAACTGGGACTCCAGTAAGCAAGGATACTATTGTTGTACACATTGCTGCTCCAGCTGAAGGTCCATCTTTAGGAGTTGCTCCCTCTGGAACATGAATATGTATGTCGTTTGTAAGAAATTTCTCTTTTTTAATTCCAAATTCATAGGACCTTGAACGAATATAACTCCAGGCTGCTTGTGCAGACTCCTGCATTACATCTCCAAGCTTACCTGTTAACATCGCCCTGCCTTTTCCACCAGGTATAAGAACTGCCTCAATAGGAAGAAGATCACCCCCAACCTCTGTATATGCCAGACCTGTAGTTACACCTATATGATCATCTTTATCCATCTTATTGTGGTCATATTTCTGAGTTCCAAGATATTTTTTAAGATTAGTATTGGTTATCTTAAGTGATTTTTTCTTACCCTTACTTTTAACTATTTCAGTTACAGTTTTTCTTGCAAGTTTTGCTATCTCCCTTTCAAGATTTCTTACACCAGACTCTCTGGTATAGAACTGTATCATGCTCCTTAGGGCAGTATCAGAAATAACTAGCTCCTTATCGGTTAAGCCATGTTTCTTAAGTTGCTTGCCAATGAGATGTTGTTTAGATATGTCAACTTTCTCATCTTCAGTATATCCGGATATATGTATTATTTCCATCCTGTCTAACAAAGGACGTGGCATATTTCTAGTATTTGCCGTAGTGATAAACATAACATCTGAGAGGTCATAATCTACCTCAAGATAGTGATCACCAAACTTATTATTTTGCTCAGGATCAAGAACCTCTAATAATGCTGATGCAGGATCTCCTCTAAAATCCTGTCCCATTTTATCAATTTCATCTAGCAATATTATTGGATTTGATACTTTAACCTTTTTCATGGATTGAATTATCTTACCCGGCATAGAACCAATATATGTTCTTCTATGACCTCTTATTTCAGACTCATCACGAACACCACCTAGTGATATTCTAGAGAATTTTCTTCCTGTTGCTCTGGCAATTGATTCCGCTAAGGATGTTTTTCCTACACCTGGAGGTCCTACCAAACATAATATCGGGCCTTTTAATGATTTTGTTCTTTGTTGAACAGCAAGATGTTCAATAATTCTTTCCTTTACTTTTTCAAGTCCAGAATGATCTTCATCCAGAATTTTCTGAGCAGCATCAATATTTAGTTTTGCTTTTGAATATTTTTTCCATGGAATATCTATTATCCAGTCTAGATAATTTCTGACAACAGCTGCTTCGGCAGACATAGGGCTCATAGCAGAAAGTTTCTTCAGCTCACTCTTCGATTTGTCTTTAGCCTCTTTGGTTAGTTTTAAGCTTTCCAGTTTCTCAGAAAGTATAGTAAGCTCATCTTTCTCATCTTCACTTGAAAGCTCTTTTTGTATAGCCTTCATTTGTTCATTAAGATAATATTCCTTCTGAGTTTTCTCCATCTGGTTTCTAACTCTGGAGCGTATACGTGTTTCGGTATTAATGACACCTACTTCTCTCTCAATAAAAGCAAATACTTTCTCCATTCTATCAGATGCAGTTCTAGACTCCAACAATTCCTGCCTTTCCTGAATCTTTATTGCTAAATGAGAACAAATATTATCTATTAATTTTATCGGGTCATCTACCTGAGATAAAGAATTCATTATTTCAGGAGGTATTTTTCTATTTAATTTTATATAATTCCCGAAATTCTTAATTACAGACCTACTAAGGGCAACAATTTCCTTTTCATTACCTATTTTCTCCTCAATCATACTAACATTAGCTTCAAGATATTCTGAGTTTTTCAAGAAGAAGTTAACTTCTGCACGCTCTAAACCTTCTACAAGAACCTTTACAGTTCCATCTGGAAGTCTTAGAAGTTGTAAAATATTCGCTGTTACACCTATTCTATAGATATCTTCACTAGATGGATCATCGTTACCTGCATCTTTCTGAGTAAAAAGAACCATCTGGCCTTCTTTTTTAACAACTTCTTCAAGTGCATTTATAGATTTTTTTCTACCTACAAATAATGGAACTACCATACCGGGAAAAATAACAATATCCCTTAAAGGTAATACTGGGAATGTATTTTCTTCCTCACTATTATCTATTTCAGTGTCTATATCTTTCTTAATTTTGTCTTTGGTATTTTCTTTCTTTGTAGCCATTATAGTTCCTCTTATATATCTGCCATAATATACAGCATTTTCTATAATATATGTATATATATGATATAGGTTACTTATAACAATCTATCAAGTATATAAGGAAAATTAATATATTATTGATAATAACAAATATACAACTTATATAATCAAAAGTTGCTTTTGTAGTATCTACAAACAATATCACAATTAAACAAAACCCTAAGAAAATTAGGAAAGTTAACTTAAAAATATACTATTTACCGGAAGTAGATGACTGCTTCTTTTTTGATGCTTTTGAGAAAGACATTAAAGGTTTAGCTTTATCATTAACAACTTTTTCAGTTATAGTAACACTATTTAAATCTTCCATGCTAGGTATCTCATACATTAAATCAAGCAGGATATCTTCAAGTATCGCCCTTAGACCTCTAGCACCAGTTTTTCTTTCAATTGCCCTTAATGCTATTGCCTTTAATGCACCGTCAGAAAATTTAAGCTCTACATTTTCCATTTCAAATAATTTATGATATTGCTTGGTTAATGAATTCTTTGGCTCAGTCAAAATCTTAATTAGTGCATCTTCATCCAAATCTTCTAAAGTTGCAATTATAGGAACACGACCAACAAATTCAGGAATCAAACCATATTTAACAAGGTCTTCAGGCTCCATTTCTTTTAATAAAGCACCAGTTTTAAGATCTTCCTTACTTTTTACAGTAGCGCCAAATCCAATTGCACTTCCATGCTGCCTATTGGTTATAACTTGTTCCAAACCAGCAAACGCACCACCACAAATAAATAATATACCTGAAGTATCCACCTGCAAGAATTCCTGCTGCGGGTGTTTTCTACCCCCTTGAGGAGGAACTGAAGCAACGGTACCTTCCATAATTTTCAACAAAGCTTGTTGAACACCTTCGCCAGAAACATCTCTTGTTATCGAAGGGTTATCTGATTTACGAGATATTTTATCTACCTCATCAATGTAAACTATACCTCTTTGGGCTCTCTCTACGTTATAGTCTGCTGCCTGAAGAAGCCTTAGGATAATATTTTCAACATCTTCACCTACATAGCCAGCTTCCGTAAGTGTAGTTGCATCAGCCATCGTGAAAGGAACATCGATAATTCTTGCCAAGGTCTGAGCCAGTAATGTTTTACCACAACCAGTTGGACCTATAAGCATTATATTAGATTTCGCCAGTTCAGGATCACCTCTTTTTTCCATATGATCCACACGCTTATAGTGATTATGTACAGCTACAGAAAGAACCTTCTTAGCATCGGCCTGACCAATTACATAATCTTCCAAAACATCATATATGCTTTGAGGTTTAGGAATTCCTCCATCTCCATCAACAGCCAATAAAGATTTGCTTTCTTCGCGTATGATATCAAGGCAAAGCTCAACACATTCATTACAAATAAAAACAGTTGGGCCTGCTATAAGTTTACGTACTTCATGCTGACTCTTTCCACAAAAAGAACAATATAAAGTACTATTTTCTGTATTTTCTGTATTTCCTGAATCAGACATCTATTTATCAGCCCCTACTGCGTCACGTTTCTCAACAATTTTATCTATTAGTCCAAATTTCTTGGCATCTTCAGATGTCATAAAATTATCTCTTTCCATGTTCTTTTCAACAAATGCCAATTTTTGGCCAGTATGTTTAACATATATGCCGTTAAGGCGTTTCTTAAGATCTAATATTTCTTTTGTATGGATTTCAATATCTGTTGCCTGACCTTGAAAACCACCTGATGGTTGGTGTATCATAATTCTTGCATTTGGAAGGGCATATCTGTTTCCAGAAGCACCAGCCGTAAGCAATAGAGACCCCATGGAACATGCCTGACCGAAACATAATGTAGATACTTGAGGCTTTATATATTGCATAGTATCGTAAATTGCCAACCCGGAAGTTACAACACCACCAGGAGAATTAATATACATAAAAATCTCTTTATCAGGATTTTCTGACTCAAGAAATAGTAGCTGTGCTGTTATTAATGACGACACATGATCGTTAACTGGACCGTTAAGAAAAATGATCCTTTCCTTTAACAGACGCGAGTAAATATCATAAGATCTCTCTCCCCTACCGGTATTCTCAATAACCATAGGAATAAGACCTTGCGAAGTTGTCTCCACATATTCTTTAGCAAAATTATCATGCAGCATACACAACACCCCTTATATTATAATAATTACACACACAACCAAGAGGAGAGAAAGTTTATTCTGCTTCCAGATCCTCTATAGAAACTTTCTTATCATTGACTTTTACATTAGCTATCAGGAAGTCAACAACCTTTTCTTCTAAAATAGGCCCTTTTAATGCTTCAAGTTGCTCTGGGTGTTGCGTATAATACTCAAAGATTTGTTGCTCTTGCCCAGGATATTTTCTTGCCTCGGCAACAACAGCTTGATTTATTTCATCTTGGCTTACCGCAATATCGTTATTAGAACCAATATCCGCTAACATGATTCCTAGCCTTACCCTTCTGTTAGCCATGTTTTTATACTCTTCTTCAAGCTCTGCATCTGGCTTGTTGAATTCCTCAGACTCAGGCTCTTGTTTTTTAGCTTCTTGAACTTGCTTCCATATAGAATCAAACTCTATAGACACCATTTCAGTAGGAACATTAAATTCATATTTATCACTTAAAATATCGAAGATTTCCTTTTTAACTAATGTTCTTGATGAATTGCTTGTTTCAAGCTCTAATTGAGATTTAACCGCTTCTTTCAATGACGCCAAATCTTCAACACCCAATATTTTTGCAAATTCATCATTTATTTCATTTTTTGCAGCTTCAAGCACTTCGTTTACCTTAACTTCAAATTTAGCATCCTTACCTGCAAGTTCAGCAGAATGATATTCTTCAGGGAATTTTACATTTACTACTTTGTCTTCACCTTTTTTTGCACCGACAAGCTGTTCCTCAAAACCAGGTATAAAGCTGTTACTTCCTAATTCCAGCTGATGCCCTTGAGCTTCTCCACCTTCAAAAGC
>Ga0316207_10004088_pt1 | contig 12964 bp, 10 predicted proteins | sample 6weekpyrite_MG_FD_204943 | JGI IMG/M metagenome (GOLD analysis project Ga0316207, IMG submission 204943) | Microbial mat bacterial communities from mineral coupon in-situ incubated in ocean water Damariscotta River, Maine, United States -... | ecosystem: Environmental > Aquatic > Marine >... | reverse complement strand
TTCATGGGTAAGCTGTTTGTAACTCATTGTGCTCCTCTTTCTTGGCGGTTAGAAGAAGCTCTGAATCATACAGCAGCTTACCCTCTAACCAACTCTTCAAGAGTTGCACTTACTAATTGAATTCACGAAATATACCAATTATTTAAATATAAGAAATCACTAATTTATTTTATGGTTGTTCATACACAAGTACCGGAGATAGCTGTGAATAACAGTATGCTTTAGTAATTTTATCAACAATACTTTTTCTGATAGGGGAAAGGGGGAGGGATTAACTCTGAGTAAATTTTTTTATTATAAAGTTCTCGAATAGCTAATTAAATTATTACCAGAGCATAAATTAAATACTAAACGTTAATTATATTTCCCTTTAACCTGGATACTTTTTTATTCCAGTTACTTTCTCAATTTTTTAATTAACTCATAGGCCGCTTTAATTTCCTGGGTTTTTTCAGTTGCCATTTTAACCATTTCTTCAGGCATACCTTTGGATACCAGTTTATCCGGATGATGTTGATTCATTAAACGACGGTATGACTTTTTAATGTCCGCATCACTGGATGACTCACTAACATTTAACATTGCATACGCATCCTTTAACATATCACGCCCGGGAGCCTGCCCTGCATAGGAATGCCCACCGCTATAGCCACCTTGCTCAAAGGCGCGTTGTGAACGCACCATATCATCAAGTTGTTTAAATTTAATTGATGAAAAACCAAGAGTAATCGTTATATGTTTTAACACCTGTTTTTCTTTTTCATGCATAACCCCATCGGCGTAGGCTGCATGTAATAATACTTCTATAAACATTTGCACCAGGGTTACGTGACGTTTACATTCCTGTTTAAACTGCAGTAGTACGCCATCAAGATCAAAATCGTTTTGTTTGCCCTGGTTAAATAACTCAATGGCAATTTTCTGTTGTTGCTCATCAAGCGACATTTGCTGCATCATGGTTCGAGCCATTTCAATTTCGTCCTGGGTAACCCGACCATCCGCTTTGGCCACATGTCCCATTACTGAGAATACAGCGCTAAAGAATGCAAGCTGCGTTCTTTCCTGCGCTTCATAGCCCAGTCCATCGAAGTCCTGGTTCATGCCCTTATCAAATTGATGTCCAAAAGCAGCGCCCATTACGGCACCTAATGGTCCGCCCATTAAAAAACCAAAACCACTACCAAGAATTTTTCCCCACCAAGCCATACTATTATTTATCCTTCATTCTAAAACCTGATACCTACTTATAATTGATTATTATCATCAACAAATAAAGCATCATTATATTTAAATTTATTTCCGGGTATATTACAAATACAGTCTTTCATTCGCTGTTAAGTTAATAAAGTTAACAGAATCAACCAGACAACCAAAACCACCAGACAATCATTGCTATTACTAATAGACCAATACCATTAACGATGACGTCTAACATTATTCTTGCCCATCCGTTTTAAAGAAACGTAATCGATTTGCATTACTCACCACCGTTACTGATGACATCGCCATCGCAGCACCACCTATCATCGGGTTGAGTAACACACCTATAAATGGAAACAATATACCTGCCGCTACCGGAATACCCAATACATTATAAATAAACGCACCAAATAAATTTTGCTTTATATTTTTAACGGTAACTTTGGATATTTCAATTGCATCCATAACATTATGTAAGGAGCCGCGCATTAAAGCGATGTCTGCACTTTCTATTGCGATATCGGTTCCGGTGCCAATCGCAAACCCGACATCTGCCTGCGCCAGTGCAGGCGCGTCATTTATCCCATCACCAACCATTGCCACAATTTTACCTTGCTGCTGTAAAGCCTGAATCTTGCTCAGTTTATCCGCCGGTAGCACTTCGGCGATAACGTCATCGATACCAACCTGTCTGGCAATAACTTCCGCCGTTTGCTTATGATCGCCAGTCAGCATAACGACATTGATACCAGCTTTGCGAAAACGTTGAATCGCTTTTTCTGAATCTTCTTTTACCGGGTCAGCTATTCCAATTAAACCCAGCATTGATTTTCCCTGTGCGACAAAGACCGGGGTTTGAGCCAGAGCGGTTAAGGCATCAATTTGCTCACGCCAGTCAGTTAAAGAAATTTGTTGCTGGTGCATCAGTTTTTCATTACCAAGGAAAAACTCTTTATTCTCAATAACAGCTTTAACGCCATGCCCCTCTATTGCCTCAAAACTTTTAATCTCTAACAGCTCAATTTTTTTATCGACAGCTTTCTCAAGTACCGCCTGGGCGAGTGGATGTTCAGAACCTTTTTCAAGACTTGCGGCCAGTTGTAACAGATAAGATTCGTCTTGTCCGTCTGCTGTTATAATCTGCAATAGCTCAGGCTTACCTGCCGTCACGGTTCCTGTTTTATCCAGCACAACCGTATCAATCCCGCCCGATTGCTGTAAGGCCTCACCATTACGAATTAAAATTCCATGCTCAGCAGCCTTACCAACCCCAACCATAATCGAAATCGGTGTTGCCAAACCTAATGCACATGGACAGGCAATAATAAGCACCGTCATCATTGCCACAATGGCATAACTCACCGGCAAGACCGAAAAGTTATACCAGCTTAAGAACGTTACCACGGCAATAATTAAAACTACCGGAACGAACACCGCTGAAATTTTATCCGCCAGTCGACCAATGGCCGGTTTTGAGTTTTGTGCTTTTCGTACCATATCGATTATTTGTGCAAGCGCGGTATCTTTACCTATTTTTTTGGTTTGGAATAAAAACGAACCTGTTTTATTTAACGTCCCGCCAATGACTTCATCACCCTGTTGCTTGGCAACGGGCAAAGGTTCGCCAGTTAGCATTGATTCATCCACACTCGAATGACCATCAATCACAATACCGTCTAACGGAATTTTTTCGCCGGGTCGCACTCGCACGGTTTCACTTAAACCCACTTCTGAAATGGCAATATCCTGCTCCGTACCATTACGAACAACCCGTGCGGTTTTAGGTTGCAATCCAATTAATCGTTTAATCGCCTCAGATGTTTTTCCACGCGCTTTCATTTCCAGAGCAGAACCAAAATTTATCAATGCGATAATAATGGCAGCCGCTTCAAAATAAGCATGTTGCGCAAGGCTGGGGACACTATCGGGAAAGAAAACGATGATCATTGAATATAACCAGGCAGTGCCTGTTCCCAGTGCAATCAAGGTATCCATGTTGGCATTATGATGAGTAAATGCTTTATAGGCACCGCTAAAAAAATGCCGGCCCGAATACCACATCACGCCCGCGGTAACCACGCCAATCAGAAACCAGACTATTTGCCCATTCACACTTGTTAAATGAGGTAACAAACCGGACATACCTGCGATAAATAATGGTATACCCAATAATGCGGCGACCTGATATTTTTTCACCAGTGCACGATAATATTCAAACTCAGCGGCTTCTTTTTCCTGGTCGTCCTGCTCTGACTCCAGTAGTGCCGCCTCATAACCCGCATCTTTTACCTTTTTTATCACCTCATCAACTGAAAACACACCGTCAAGGTCAGCGGTATGCTCTGCAAAATTGACGACCGATGACTCTACACCGCTGACAGTTTGCAATGCTTTTTCCACGCTGGCGACACACCCCGCACAACTCATACCGCCAATAGAAAATCGCTTCATCTGCTTAAACTCTTTAGTTAATTAGTTTATTTTGGCTTAATTGTTTATTTTACCGTTGCCGGGAAACCCGCAGCAGTAATCGCTTTGAGTATTTCATCATCGCTCAAAGTAGAGCTGATTGTCGCCTGATGTTCTCCCAGACTTACAATGACCTCTGCCTGGTTATCCAGTGCATGAACGGCTTCTTCGACAGCAGTACGACAGCCATTACATTTCATATTTTCGATTTTATAGGTTTGTGTTCGACCTTCCATCTTAAACCTCGCTTTTTTTAAATAACGGTATAAACCAGAATAACATTAAAGAAAATTATTAAAATAATCGTATAAGCTCTTGATTATGACTATAAATTATGACAATAATTCAATGAAATATTTAACTTACCCCAAATAGTCACTATAATTAGATTATTATTTATACACTGACTTATTCGGGAATAGTATCGATACAACGATTAATTTATTAAACAAATTTTAGCCGTAACACTATTGGAGCCTTATTAAAGTATGAGCCTTTGCCCCGACTCACTTTTAAGCAATAATCTCGAACTGGTTTCACTACCAGAAATTGTTTTTCGCATTAACGAAATGGTCAATGACCCTCAATCCACCGCAGCTGATATTGGTGAAGCGATAAGCCAGGACACCGGTCTGAGTATTCGCCTGCTTAAGATAGTGAATAGTCCCTTCTATGGTTTTCCTTCGTCCATTGATACTATCCCGATGGCGATTACTGTTTTAGGGGTTCGACAATTACGCGATCTCGTTTTTACGACCTCGGTTATCAACAAGTACAGCAAAATACCCAGTGACGTCTTAAGTCCAGAAACTTTCTGGACTCACAGTATTGCGACGGCTGTTGCCGCTCAACTCCTCGGGAAAAAAGTCAGTATATCAAATAATGACAGACTCTTTACCTGTGGAATGCTACACGATATTGGACTTCTTATTATGGCGCTAACCGCGCCGGAAGAAACCCGACAAATTCTGGATCTGGCTCATCACTGCCATAAACCGAGCCATAGCTTTCAAATGAGCGTATTCAATTATAGCCAGGGTGACCTGGGAGCAGCACTGATACGCAAATGGCACCTGCCCGAATCTTTTATCGAGCCCATTCAATTACAACAAACTAACCAGGCCGCAACCCGCTACCCAATGGAAACCGCCATCCTCAAAGTGGCAAATGTCCTGGCGAATAATTCCGAAGAAACATCACTGATAGGTGATAACCAGATTATTCATCCCGGCACGCTTAAAATTCTTGGGATCGATGAATCTGAATTAACCGACATTCAATCCGAAATGCTTGACAAGGTTCATGAAATTTCAAGCGTACTTTATTCCAAAAAGGCGGCTTAGTTAGAGTGCGTCTCGCACTCTTTCCAGGCGTGATTTCACATCAGCCGCAAGTTCGGCAATACCATCCTGTTTAACCAGTGTTAGCACGGCAGCAGGATCCATAAAGGCAACGGTGATATCTCCGCCTTCTTCTTCACGAACCAATACATTACACGGCAACAACAAACCGATATCCGGTTCGGCAGTGATCGCCTGATTTGCCAGTACCGGGTTACAGGCTCCAAGTATCGTATACGGGCGCTTATCAACATCCAGTTTTTTCTTCATAACTGCTTTAACATTAATTTCGGTTAAAACACCAAAACCTTCTTTTTGCAGTTCCTCTGTTACTTTCGTGATAGCATCGTCAAAGCTACCTGTAAACGTTGTACTAAATCCGTACATAATTGCTCCTATACAAAAAAATTTCTCGTTAAAAATAATATATAAGGTTAGCGGCTATTTATTTCAAGCCAGTTTTTATAAATGTCTTTGTTCCACCGCGACTGGATCCAGGTGAGAATGGCATCAATTTCTTGAATTGAGAGTTTATCACCCCAGGCTGGCATATCACCGCCTTGCGAGGCTGTACCTTTGGTAATGATAGATGCGAGTAATGTTTTTGAGTGATGCCAGGTATGCCCGGTACCATCAAGGGGAGGCGGTAATAACTTACCATCCGGTTTTCGCTTACGCCAGTGAGGATCCCCTTCTGCTCGCCGTCCATGACAAACAGCACAATTTTGCTGATATAAGCGTTCGCCTTTAACGATCAACGTGGGATCCAGATCCGCTTGTGATACAGGCACTGAAGATAAGCCTGTCACTGGTTGCCCGGCAGGTTGCTGTGTATTGACTGTATCAGAATTTTCTTTAGAGCAGGCAACCACAATTAAACTCGACAATATAAGTAACAGTGAATTTTTCATTGGTTCGATTTCCTTTTCCAGATATAAAATACGGCAGGGATTACGACCAGGGTTAACAATGTAGCACTAACCATACCGCCTACCATTGGCGCGGCAATCCGACGCATGACTTCTGAGCCTGTTCCGCTCCCTAACATTATAGGTAATAAACCTGCAATAATCGCCGCGACAGTCATCATGATGGGCCGCACTCGCAACAAGGCACCTTCAATAACCGCTTCGCGTAATTCGCCAGGAGTTAACTTATGCATTCTTTCCTCTTTATGTGAGCGCTCGTTATATGCCTGGTTAAGATAAACCAGCATCACTATACCAATTTCAACCGCAACACCTGCCAGAGCAATAAAGCCTACTGATGTAGCAACCGACATATTGTAACCAAGCAGGTACATTAACCAGAAACCACCGACCAGTGCTAATGGTAAGGTACCCATAATAATCAGCACTTCCACCAGATTACGGAAATTTAAATACAGCAGTAATAAAATAATAACCAGTGTAAATGGCACAACAATTTGTAATTTTTTCTTGGCACGAACCATATATTCATACTGCCCTGACCAGGTAATGGAATAACCGGCAGGTAGCTCTACTTGCTCCGCGACAACTCGTTGTGCTTCTTCTACATACGAACCCACATCCTTGTCAGGACTGATATCAACAAAGGTCCAACCATTAGGGCGTGCGTTTTCACTTTTAATCATCGCTGCACCACTTTCAATCCGTACGTCTGCAACTTCAACTAACGGAATACGCGCACCTTGAGGTGTGATAATAGGTAATTGTTGCAACTTAGCAAGAGAGTCACGCACATCACGCGGGTAGCGCATATTAATAGGGTAACGTTCCAGACCTTCGACACTTTGCGCAATATTCATTCCGCCTATAGCTGTACGAACTACATCCTGTACATCGGCAATGTTTAAACCTAAACGTGATGCAGCTACGCGATTAATATCCACCGTAACATAACGGCCACCGGCAACCCGCTCTGAAAAGGCAGATACTGTACCCGGTATTTGCTTAACAACATCTTCGATTCGTTTGCCAATATCCTGCAACACTTTTAACTCTGGCCCGGCAACTTTAATACCTACCGGAGTTTTAATACCCGTAGCTAACATATCAATTCGGGTTTTAATTGGCATAACCCATGCATTGGTTAAGCCTGGGATTTTAATTTTTTGTTGTAGCTCCTGCTTAATCTTTTCGATAGTCATCCCTTCACGCCATTCACTTTTAGGTTTAAATTGAATGGTTGTCTCTATCATGGTTAGAGGTGCCGGATCGGTTGCAGTTTCGGCCCGACCAATTTTACCAAAGACACTTTTTACTTCCGGTACGGTTTTAATCAGCTTATCAGTTTGCTGTAATATTTGCCGGGCTTTTGCAGCGGAAACACCCGGGAAAGTAGTTGGCATATACATTAAGTCACCTTCATCTAAATCAGGCATAAATTCAGAACCGACTTTCATAATCGGCCAGGCACCTGCAATAACCAGAATCAGCGCTATAACCAAGATTTGTTTTGGTTTATCCAGTACAAAATTAATGAATGGACGATAAACCTTTATTAACATCCGATTCACCGGATTTTCATGCTCAGGTTTTATATGACCACGAATAAAATATCCCATTAAAATCGGCACTAACGTAATCGATAAACCGGCTGCAGCAGCCATCGCAAATGATTTAGTAAAAGCCAATGGACTAAACAGTTTTCCTTCCTGTGCTTCTAAGGTAAACACTGGCAGAAAACTTAAGGTAATAATTAGTAATGAGAAAAATAACGGCGGCCCGACTTCTACCGAAGCTTCGCGAATAATACGCCAACGGTTTTCGTCGTTAAGCGGTTCTTTTTCTATATGTTTATGCACATTCTCTATCATGACAATGGCACCATCGACCATCGCACCAATAGCAATGGCAATACCACCGAGCGACATAATATTTGCATTAATACCTTGATGATACATAACAATAAAGGCCACAAAGATACCGATGGGTAAACTTAAAATAGCCACCAGTGCTGAGCGCATATGAAATAAAAAGACCGCGCAAACAAGGGCTACTACGATAAACTCTTCAATTAACTTCATGTTGAGGTTATCTACTGCACGATTGATTAAATTTGAGCGGTCATAGGTTGGAACAATCTCAACACCGTCCGGTAAACCTTTGGACAAGGTTTGAAGTTTTTCTTTTACGGCGTCAATAGTTTTGAGTGCATTTTCACCATAACGCATTACCACTACACCACCAACAACTTCACCTTTACCATCCAGCTCGGCAATGCCGCGCCGCATTTGCGGTCCAAGACGTATATCAGCAACATCTTTTAACAGTATTGGTGTGCCACGCTTACTAACACCCAGTGGAATTAAACGTAAATCATCCAGCTTGCTAATATAGCCGGTTGCACGAATCATGTATTCGGCTTCAGCCATTTCAACAACCGAGCCTCCTACTTCCTGATTTGAGCGTTTTATTGCCATGCGTACTTTACTTAATGGAATATTGTAAGCACGTAAACGATCCGGATTTAGAACTATCTGATATTGTTTTACCATGCCACCGATAGTTGCAACCTCGGACACGCCACTTACCGTTTGTAATTCATATTTTAAAAACCAGTCCTGCAAACTGCGTAGCTGTGATAAGTCCAGCTTGTTAGATTTATCAACCAGTGCATATTCAAATACCCAACCCACGCCAGTTGCATCCGGTCCCAGTGCCGGCCTTGCCTCAGGAGGCAGTCGGGATGCTACCTGGCTTAAATACTCAAGTACCCGCGAACGCGCCCAATATGGGTCAGTTCCGTCTTTAAAAATAATATAAACATACGAGTCATTAAAGAAAGAATAACCTCGAACAGTAACTGCACCGGGTACGGATAACATTGCCGTCGATAACGGATAAGTCACCTGTTCTTCTACAACCCGGGGTGCCTGGCCAGGGTAAGTGGTTTTAATAATAACCTGTACATCAGACAAATCGGGAATGGCATCGAGCGGAATATTTTTAACAGAAAACAAACCCCATGCAATCAGCATTGCCGTTAACAACAAAACCAGAAAACGGTTTTGTAACGACCAGTCTATAATTTTTACAATCATGGTCGTCTCCTTTATTTAACCTGGATATTTTTAATAACGTAAGAACCATCAACTTTAACCAGTTCAAAACTGACATTATCTTTAACCTTAAGCTGTGATATATCAACACTATCCAGAAAATCAAACGGCATGGTCATTTCTCCCCAGCCAATCGCTTCGATAGGTTGATGATGCAGGCTGACTTTTTTATCGATTGTATTTATCTTCCTGATTACTCCCTGTCCCATTATTTTATCATCTGTTGTTTTCATCAGTCCTGTTTTATCTGATGACTTCATATTGTTCATTTGCATTTCTGATTTTTTAACAGCAGGTTCTTTTGGATCTGTCATACGCTTTAAACTGGCTTTTAAACTGGCTTCTGAATCAATCAGGAATTGTGCAGAAGTCACCACACGATCACCCTCGCTTAAACCGCTTTTAATTTCTATCAGGTTGGCTGTCTCAATTCCCAGTTTAACGTTGTAAGCACGATATTTGCCTTTACCTTCGGCAACAATCACCCGAGCTTTATCGCCAATACGAATGACTGCTTCACTTGGAACAATCAGTGCATCTTCAGAGGCATCACCATAAACCCGTACATGAGCAAACATACCTGGCTTTAATGACTCATCAGGATTATCAAATCGTAAACGGGCTTTTAAGGTACGTGTTTTAGGATCCAGGCTCGGATAAATATATTCAACCTTACCGATCCAACGACGCTCAGGAAGATATGACAAAGTGACTTCAGATTTTTGTCCCACCTTAACCCAGTCTGCCTGTCGTTCAAAAATCTCAGCTAACAACCAGATAGAAGATAAATCTGCCAGGCTAAATATTAATTTGTTTGGTGTAACATACATACCTTCCCGGATATTAAATTGATTAACAATACCGTCCTGGCTTGCATAAATTTTCACCCGCTGCTCAATCTTGCGTGTTTTAGAAAGCCTTATAAGTTGCTTGTCACCCATACCTAATACTTTTAAACGTTCTTTAGAAGCATAAATCAGATATTTATTTACACTACGCAATGCTTGCAGGTATTCTTCCTGCGCAGTTACCAGCTCCGGTGAATACAATTCAAACAATAACTGATCTTTTGATACCCGCTCACCTTCCGAGCGAATATATAGTTTTTCTATCCAGCCTTTGGTACGCAAATGCACCATGGAGATTTTACTTTCATCAAAGTCAAGATAACCAACTGTTTCAATCATCTTTGGCAGGTTATTACGAATAACTTTAGTTGTTCTTACCCCCATGTTGTTTTCAACCGCCGGTGAAATCTTTACAACTGCACCATCACCACCTTCATCGTAAACAGGTACCAGATCCATCCCCATTGGTGACTTGCCTGGCTCGTCACGTCGGTAATTCGGATCCATCGGTGCAACCCAATAAAGAATCTTCTGTTCTTTATCAGAGGAACGACTGGTTTCTTCACCCTCGACCTTAACCAGATCCATTCCACATATTGGGCAGGTACCAGGCTTATCAGACTGCGAAGCTTCCGGATGCATCGGACATATATAGGATGAGCTCATATGCTTGGCCGCATGTTCCAGAGCCGTTTCTTTTTTTATGACTGTTTCTGTCATTTGATCCGTTGATTTGTCATCACTACAGGCAGACAAGATAGTTACAACACCGCTTAGTGCTAAAATTTTAACAACCTGTTTCATTAGCCTTCTCCTAATAAATAATTCAGTTCTGCAAGCGCCTTGAGTTTGTTTACATCAATTCGCAGAGCTTTTAATTGCATATTAAATTCGGTAATCTCGGCTTTCATTAAATCAGTAAATAAACCTCGCCCACTCTGATAACTTGTTAACGACGCCTCGGAATTTTGTTTAGCTTTGACCAGCAAGGCTTTATGATAGCGCTCACTTCGCTCTGTTAGTTGTTGCCATGCGGCATAACTTGCTGTGTATAGTTGTCTTAGTTTATTGCGCACATCTTTCAGATTTTTCAGCGCAGCATTTTGTTTAAGTTTACTGGCTGCCACTTTTCTGTCCTGAAAATTGCCTGTAAACAGCGGCACACTAAAACTGACCATTGCAGATAAAAAGTCTGCACGTTCCTTACCAGTCGATGTTTCATCGCGTGCGCCATAAGTTAAGTCAACCATCCAGTCAGGTTTATAGCCTTGCTTAGCCAGCTTAATATTGGTATCTGTCACAGATACCTTTGCCTGTTGCATTTGAAACATTGGATGCTGCTCCAGTGCTTTATGATATTGTTGAACCGCGACTGGTAGCGGTAAAGCCGGTAAACTAAGCGCTGTTATCTCTGTTTTATCTCCGGCAATTTGTTTACCAATTAACTTTTCAAGCCTGGCACGGGCAATTCTCTGCTTGGTAATAATTTCGGACTCTTTATCATCCAGTAGTTCAAGTTCAAGTTCGGCCCGAATAACATGCTGTTGCAATTGCCTGCCGGCTGAATAATTCGATTCAGTAACTTTAACGAGTTTTCTGAATAAACCCCGGTTTTTTTGCACCACTTTTTGTGCCTGTAACCAATAATAATATTCCAGCCAGGCTTTACGAACATCACGCACAAGATTACGTTTTTGCATTTTTGCTTTTGCCATTTCGACACTGGCAAAGTTAAGCGCACGTGCTGATTTCAAATCCAGCGTATCACCTGCCGGAAACATTTGTTGTATGCCAATCTGAACTTGGGTCATCGGTTCCTGGTTTCGTTTCCAGGTATCGGTCGGAAAATTCATTAAACCCAGTTTTATTCTTGGGTCGGGTAATCTTGAAGCAGCAACAGATGACTGTCTGTATGCTTTTTCTTTATCGTAGACAGATGCCAGAACCGGATCATTCTCAATAGCACTTTCTACGGCTTGCTCTATTGTTAATCCCTGTGAAAAACTGTTTGATAGCACTACCAGATACACCAGGCCTATCATGCCTAATGTTTTTACTTTAGACCGCATAATTCTCTCCAAAACGGGAATACACTACAGCTTACATCGCAATGCAATGTATCCTTATTGCAACAATAAAAATTTAACTAACAAAGATTAAAGCTAAGCAGTTCGCGGAGGACGTATATAAAGAGAATGAATGGTACTGATAAGTGGCTGGTGAAGACTGTATTGAGTTTGATGTTGAATTATAAACTGAGGGAGTCGGTGTAGATAAGACATGGCAACAAATGTTAAGCACTTGTTACACCCCTGGTCTGACATATTACATGTAGTACCAGTCTGGCAACACTTCTTAATATTTTTATGCGCATTACAATGCGGCATGTTCATGCCTTTCGTTGTTGGTCCCGCTTGCTTTGCCACAACCGCAGGAGACAGATTCATTTTAGACATTGTTGATATTTGTGTTGGCGTGGAAGCCGGCATAACGAAAGAAGCCGTAAAAGCAACGTGTGCAGGCAACCATGCCAGGGCGGCCATAATAACGTAAACCACATACTTTTTAAGGTTGTTTTTCATTTAATATATTTAATTACAAATCGTATTAAATTTAATTAACTCTATAGACTTAGTAGTTTAGATAAAGTTCCTAAGAAAGTTAATAGATTTTAGTTGATCTGGATCTAATAAACCTGTTTAAGTGTGAATTCTACAAAAGTTTATACCTTAATTATATATATTCAACTTTTACAAAATCACTCGCATCCGATAGCACAAAGTGCCGAAAAGCCTGTACAACCGGTGATAAGCGCTTATCTTTTTTATGCACCAGATACCAGTGCCGCATAATAGGAAAATCCTCTACATCCAGTACAACCAGGCGTTTGGTTTCCAGTTCCAGCTCCAAAGTATGTATCGAGACGATACCCAGCCCCATACCAGCCTGAACTGCCTGTTTGATTGCTTCGTTCTCATTCATTTCCATACTCGAGGTTATACTGAAGTTACGTTCATCAAAAAATCGCTGCATTGCCGTTCGGGTTCCGGAACCTTTTTCCC
>Ga0316207_10004087_pt1 | contig 12967 bp, 11 predicted proteins | sample 6weekpyrite_MG_FD_204943 | JGI IMG/M metagenome (GOLD analysis project Ga0316207, IMG submission 204943) | Microbial mat bacterial communities from mineral coupon in-situ incubated in ocean water Damariscotta River, Maine, United States -... | ecosystem: Environmental > Aquatic > Marine >... | reverse complement strand
TATAATGACGGATCATCTCGATAGATGGTCTGTCAATAAATTCCAGTGAGCTCGGGATAACCGCCTGGGCCATGATGGAAGCAACCGCATCGGCTGCGTCCTGTATATCATTATACAGTGCCTGTAATGTTGCCGTGCTCTCGGGAAGGGGCGTGAGTTTTAAAATGGCTTCTGTAATAATCCCCAGCGTACCTTCCGAACCTATCAACAAGCGAGTGAAATCGTAACCAACAACTCCCTTGGTGGTATGCACTCCTGTTTTGATGATTTCGCCCTTGCCCGTTATGGCTGTAAGCCCCAGGGTGTTTTCGCGAGGTGTACCGTATTTAACTGCACGAGGTCCGGCTGAATTATAGGCGAGGTTGCCACCCAGTGTGCAGAATTCAGCGCTGGTTGGGTCGGGTGGCCAGAAAAAACCGTATTTTTCAGCCGCCTTTTGTATTTCCAGGTTGGTGACGCCGGGTTGTGCAATGAGGTAGCGATTAGCGCAATCGACTTCGATGATTTTATTCATTCGTTCCAGTGATAAAACGATGCCGCCATACAGCGGCACTGTGGCGCCGGTTGTCCCCGTGCCTCGCCCGCGAGCGATGACAGGGATGTGATGTTGATTGCATAAGCTGACAATGGTTTGTATCTGTCGGGTGTCTGTTGCATAGACGACCAGATCCGGCGGCGCATGCTGTTTGCTGTTGTCTCCACCATATGGCCAGCAATCGGCGGGTTCGGTCAGGACATTATTCTCACCAACGGTTGATTTTATACTGCTTATAAAGCTTTCAGGTAATTGCATGAGGTGGAGTCTAAGTGAAATAAAATAATGCCGCCAGTTATATTAACTGGCGAGGCATTGGTTGCTGAGCTGAAAGGGAAGTCGACTGCCTTATGGTGTAGTCGTCAGCACAACAAGTTCAGGGACTTTCTGTTTGCTGTGTCGTATTCATATACTCGAATATCTTGACGACACGTTGTACGCCCTTGATTTTGCGAACAACTGCAACGACATCATCTGCTTCTGTTCTGTTGACGATACCCATGAGATAAACTGTTCCATTTTCGGTCACTACCTTGACTCGAGTTGGATCAAAGTTTTTGTGGTTGTCTACCTTGAACAAGTTGGTTTTTACCTTGGTTGTAACCCAGGTATCAGAACTGCGTATGCCAATTGAGCTAGGGGCGGCAATACTGAGTTCGTTGTGGATTTTTCTAACCTTGGGTACGTTACGTACGGCATCTTCTGCCTGGCGGCTCATTTCCGGCGTGGGTGTCTGACCGCTAAGTAATACAACACCGTTATAGCTGGTAATACTGACATTTGCCTGTTCGTCCATCCCTTCAACCTTGGACAGGGCATCATAACCTTTCAGTTCAATGTTCTGATCCTCGACAAATGATCCAAGTGTGCGCCTGTCATGTGCTGCGTTGATAGCCGTGCCACCAACAATGACTGCGGGAGCGCAACCACTTATAACGGATGTAACCAGTACAATACATAATGATTTCTGGAAGTTTGTCATGATTTAAATACTCCTTTAAGAATACAGTTCCTGCTCTATGGCACCACACAGGCTATGGATAATGAGTAAGTGTACCTCTTGTATGCGTGCAGTTCTATCAGATGGGACTCGGATTTCTGTGTCATTTTGTTGTAGAATCGGTGCTATTTCACCACCGTCATTGCCTGATAATACAATGACATTCATCCCTTTTTCTTGTGCGGTTTTGATGGCCTGTACAACATTGGTGGAATTTCCACTGGTACTGATAGCCAGTAAAATATCGCCATTATTTCCAAGGGCCTCTATTTGTCTTGCAAAAATGTAGTTGTAGTCATGGTCGTTGGCAATTGAGGTCAAGGTTGAAGTATCGGTTGTCAAAGCAATTGCCGGGAGTGCAGGTCGATCTTTTTCAAATCGATTTAATAATTCCGATGAAAAATGTTGTGAGTCGCCGGCCGAGCCACCATTACCGCAACTCAGAATCTTGTTGCCTGATTTAAGGCAGTCAATCATGCAGTTAGCAGCTTGTTCTATGGGTGATTGCAGGGCGTCCAGAGAACGTTGTTTGGTTTCTATACTGTTGCTGAAATTTTGTCTGATATAATCTTTTATACTCATTGCAGTTCGTGTTTACCGGGTTCTCTGGTAGTTAAGGCGATGATAGGCCATATAGTGTGTGTATTCAAATTTACCTGGTGATCAGCCCGTGAAGGCATTTGTTATCCAGTTGATGTTTGCCGGACAGATCGTGCCGCTGATTGAGACGACATCAAAGCGGCATGCTGTGTTGTGTTTATTGTTTGCCGACAGGTAATGGTTGGCAGCGAGGAATAGTTTGTGTTGCTTTTTCAGGTCAACCGTATCAGCGCCTGAACCAAAATAATTATGCTTCCTGTAGCGCACTTCAACAAACACCAGTTGCTCGCCATCTTTCATGATAATGTCGATCTCTCCCTGTTTGCATCTGTAGTTACTTTGTTGAAAGCTCAGGCCTTGCTGTTGAAGGTACTGGCAGGCGCTTGCTTCGGCCAGTTTTCCTATATCCATTTTATCCATTTGTAGTGTAGTCCATATTCAGGGTTCGACCGGTGTTATTTCATTTTCTTCCGGTGTGGTAGGGGTAGCCTGGATGTCTTCCAGTAGTGAAATGCGACCTTTTGTAAAACGGCCCCAGCTTAATATGCGTTTGATCTGGTTTTGATTATTCAGTTGCAGTCGTCCCGAGATGCCATTGAAACGCTCGTTCGGGTTTAATTGCAGCCATTTGATTTGTCCAAGCAATTGGTAGGCATCCACGCCTAATGCGTACAGGCGCGCATAGTGCTCCATGGACTGTGGCCACAGCTCATAAAACTGTGTGCGCAACGGGTCGGCAGCGTTCTCGGGGGACAGTATCCAGGCAGAGTCGCACAGGACGACGCCGTTTATATCACGATTGTCTTTTACACTTACCTTGCCATTGTAGGCATGTGAGGTGGTGTAGACAGGTATGTCGGCTGCCTGGTGAAAGCGCAGCTGTGGGGCGATCAGGCGTGCCTGTTTGGGGAAGGCGGCCATGAATATAAAGTCAATGTCCTGTCGTCTGCGCGGTTCAAACTTTATTTCTGTCGGCAGAGCGTGTCTTAAACGATTATATCGGCTCTGGCTTTCATCAAGGTTGAGCATGCGCTTTATCGGCCCTGAGAGGTCATGGTTGCTGAAGTTGTAGCGTGCCTCTTCCAGTATGACGCCACCGACTTCTTGAAAGCGGTTGCTAAACGCACTCGCCAGACGGTCACCCCATTCTCCCTTGGGAGCGATCACAATGGCGCGTACGAGTCCTTCAAGACTGGCACGTTCTGCAACCTGCCGTGCCTCGTCTTCAGGGTTGAGGCCGAACTGGAAAAAGCTGTCGATCACAGAGGGAGGGATGTCGGTCTGGTTCAGTGTCAGGATAGGTGTTTTGATGTCGGTCATATTGGCCAGTCTGGCGACCCGTTGCTTATCTAGTGGGCCTATGACAAATTCCGCGCCTTCCGATACAGCCTGCAGGTAGGTTTGTTCGATTGGCCCGGCATTGGAATCATAAACCTTTATATGCGTTCTGGGCAGGTTGGTCCGGTTCTGGTAATAAGCAGCTATGAAGCCATCGCGAATAGCGGCAGCCGGTTTTGATAATTTTCCGCTCATGGGGAGCACCAGTGCAAGTTTTTCAGGACGTTTAATTGCACGATAATGACTGAGTACTTTCTCCATTACCGATAATTCGGCAGGATGTCCCGGGTAATTTGTTTTCCATGTTGACAGGTCTTTTTCAAATGTTTCCGGGTCGAGAATCGAGCTGAGGCTGATCCTCGCCAGTTCCATCCAGCCACCCAGAATATCGGGAGGTGGGGCCAGGTTGAGTTGCGCAAGTGCAGCAGGCGTTAGTTGACGAAGGCTCTGCCAGATTTGTTCATGGTTTTTAGTGACTTTGTCCGGCTCGGTCAACAAAGTGCCTAGGGTGATGCGTTCACGGGCACTTTCCAGTGTGTTGCCTGAAAGCAGGTAGGCTCGAGCACGCAGTTCATGTGTTGTCGCCTGAATATGCGCAGGCATCGACAAGTCAGGCAGTAGCGATTCAAGAACGATATCCGGTTTACTTTCAAACAGGCTTATCCGGCTTTTGATGTGGTTTATTTGTTTGCCTAGAATATGATTTTTTTCATCCGGAACAATGCGTGAAAGCAGTCGCTTACTCTCTTCAATCCGGCTGGACTTTATTAGTAAGGTGCTTGCGCGAAGATAGAGTGGTGCCTGTTCAGCCGGATTTTTGTCCTGTGCTTCCTGAATCAATAGTTCGGCGGCCTGGCCGAATTGCCCTTGTTGTTCCAGTTTGCGAATTTTTTCTGTCAGGCTATCTTCTTCAGTTGGTCGTACCTGGATATCACGTGTGCTTTCACAGCCGGCAGAAATGAGGGTCAAGATGACAAGGCCAGGCAGTAAAAGTCGTTTGATGGGTTTTTCTGACATCATGGTAGTATTGATTATCCCGGTTTTTCATGCAGTATAGAAGTATGAATTACCTAATTTCAGTTCTAGCTCACATAATTTAAATAAGGCGGATTTGTGACCGATCATTCAGGTACATTGTACGTGGTTGCCACACCAATTGGTAATCTGGCAGACATCAGTCAACGGGCGATCCAGGTGCTGTCTGAGGTAGACTTCATTGCCGCTGAAGATACGCGTCATAGCCGTCAATTGCTGAATTATCTTGCTATCAGCAAGCCTATGGTTTCGATGCATGAGCATAATGAGCGTCAGAAGGCCGAAGCCTTGCTGGACCGATTGCTTGGAGGCGAGTCCATGGCCCTGATTTCAGATGCGGGCACCCCTTTGATCAGTGACCCGGGTTATCATCTTGTCAGGCTGGCCAGGGAAAAACATATCCAGGTGACGCCTGTTCCGGGTGCCTGTGCGCTGATCGCTGCCTTGTCAGTCAGTGGTTTACCGACGGATCATTTTCGTTTTGAAGGTTTTTTGCCGCATAAACCATCTGCCAGGCAAAGTCGTTTACAGGCTTTGTCTAATGAAATAGTGACCATGGTGTTTTATGAGTCTGGTCACCGTATTGTTGATTCTGTTGAGGATATGAAAGCGATTTTCGGCGAGCAAAGGCCGGCCATTCTCGCCCGGGAAATAACCAAAACCTTTGAAACTGTGCTGGGATCCACGTTGGCTGAAATCGCCTTGCAGCTGGGCGCAGATGATAATCAGCGAAAAGGCGAGTTTGTATTGGTAATACAGGGGCGTGAAAAGCAGGAGGTTGATACGGACATGGGCTCGGTCGACAGGCTGTTAACACTCCTGCTGGAAGAGATGCCCGTCAAGCAGGCCAGTCGTGTTGTCGCCCGTTTCATGAACCTGTCAAAAAACGACCTGTATAAAAGGGCGCTTGAGATAAAGGCAAAAGATGCAAAATAAAAGATACGAGACTATCTGGATACCGCTAGAACAATAGGGTCATTTCAGCTTGTATTTTTTTTATCTTTTACCTCGCTACTCGAAACTCGTCACTAGCTATTGTCTGAAAATGTAGCCACTTACATCTTGTATTTACTCATTCTTGCCATTGACTCTGTTATACTGTTCCCGGAAGTCGGCCAGGCAGTCGCTGCTTATCTGTTTTGGCAGGTAAGTGGAGGAAAGTCCGGGCTCCACAGGGCAAGGCGCCAGGTAATACCTGGGGGGCGTGAGTCTACGGAAAGTGCAGCAGAAAATATACCGCCGATGGCCTTCGGGCACAGGTAAGGTTGAAATGGTGCGGTAAGAGCGCACCGCGCACATGGTAACATGTGTGGCAGGGTAAACCCCGCCTGGAGCAAGACCAAATAGGAGAGCGTTGATCTCGTATCAAGGCATGTGGCCCACATGGCTCTCGGGTAGGTCGCACGAGGTATGCAGTGATGTGTATCCCAGATGAATGACTGTCCACGACAGAACCCGGCTTATCGGCCGACTTCCTTCCTAAATTGCTAATATCACCATTAATTATATAAAAAACAATATGATACATGGTATTTGTTAATAATTTACTCTAATATAACCTTTCAACTTTATGAATTATAAAACTATTGTTTTTTGTATAAAAACATGTCCCGTCAGGTTTGCCCGTTTTGACCTAAGTATTTGTATCTAAAATAATCTTTTAGTGTTTTTACCCCTCGTTTTTCTTGACAATTAGCCATTTTCACACCAATATTGGATAAATATGGAGAATAGTGGGTAAAAGTGGAAAAAAGTAGAAAAAATTACTGGGGCGTGCTTCTTGTTTAGAGGGGTCAACATCATCAGCCTGGATGCGAAAGGCCGTTTCGCGATGCCTACCCGGTATCGTGAGCAGTTGGCTGGCTCCTGTTCCGGCAAGCTGGTTGCGACTGTCGATCGTGATCACTGCTTGTTGATTTACCCCTTTCCCGAGTGGGAAGAGATTGAGCGCAAGCTGGTCAAATTGCCGAGTTTTAACAGTCAGGCCAGAAGCCTGCAACGTTTGTTGATTGGTCATGCAACTGAGCTGGACATGGATGCGAACGGCCGAATGCTGTTAACACCGCCATTGAGAAAGTTTGCCGGGCTGGAGAAGCGTGCAGTATTGATCGGCCAGGGAAACAAATTTGAGCTCTGGGATGAGCAAGTGTGGAATGAAAAATGTGATCTGTGGTTCGAGGAAGGTGGTCTGGATTCTGATGGCTTGCCACCAGAGCTGGAATCATTGTCATTGTAAATACAGATGAATAAAACACAGGAGCACCGACCGGTTTTATTTCATGAGGTGCTGGAAGCACTGAATATACAAGCATCGGGTGTGTATTTTGATGGTACCTTCGGGCGTGGCGGACATGCGGCAGCGATTCTGGAGCGCCTGGGGCCATCAGGAAAATTGTTGGCGATGGACAAGGATCCAGAGGCCATTCGATTTGCAAATGAAAAATTTGCAGACGAAAAGAGATTTACAATTATGCAGGGCAGTTTTGCGATGATGGCTGGTGTTATCAAAGATGCTGGATTAATGGGTCAGGTTAACGGTATTTTACTTGATCTGGGTGTGTCTTCCCCTCAACTTGATAATGCCGACCGGGGTTTCAGTTTCATGAAGCAAGGCCCGCTCGATATGCGAATGGATACGACACAGGGTTTGTCTGCAGCAGAATGGCTTGCTGAAGCTGAACTACAGGAGGTTTCAGCTGTGATCAGGGATTACGGTGAAGAGCGTTTTCATCACCGAATTGCCAAGGCGATTGTAGAACAACGCCAGGAATCAGAATTACTTACCACGCTGGATCTGGTTAACCTGATTGAAAGGGTTGTTCCTAGAAAAGGTCGTGAAAAAGGCAAACACCCGGCAACCCGAACCTTCCAGGCTATTCGAATTTTTATCAATCGTGAACTCGAAGATTTGCAGTCAGGGCTTCAGCAGGCTGTGGATGCGCTTGCCTTGAATGGCCGGCTGGCTGTGATCAGTTTTCATTCGTTGGAAGACAGAATGGTGAAACGTTTCTTGCGTAAAAAAGCGCAGGGAGAACGTTTGCCGCATGATCTTCCAGTGCAATATGAAGATACAGGTGCTGAAATAAAGTTGATCGGCAAGGCGATACGTCCGAGTGCAGATGAAGTTGATGCGAATATCAGGGCGCGTAGTGCGACCCTGCGTGTGGCAGAAAAGATCGTGTCATGAATATACCTATGATAACGACAATATTGTTTTTACTGGTCATAGCCTCTGCGGTTGGTGTGGTTTACACCAAGCATGAAAGTCGCAAATTGTTTGTGCAGTTACAGTCATTGAAAAAAGAGAAAGACCAGATGGATATTGAATGGGGTCGGCTGCAGCTTGAGCAGAGCACCCATGCGACACACGGAAGAATTGAAAAGCTTGCGACAAATAAACTGGGTATGCGTATTCCCCGGGCAGACAAGGTAGTGATTATCAGGCCATGAGCAAAGAGCAAAACAATCACGCTTATAACAAACGCAGGCTGATGCTTTTGTTATTGTTTATTGTGGTCGTGGCACTGCTAATGTGGCGTGTGGTTTATTTGCAGGTCTTTAACAAGGGTTTTTTGCAGGGGCAGGGGACGGCGCGTCATTTGCGAACAGTCAGCATCCCGGCGCACCGAGGGGTGATTATGGATCGCCATGGGGATGCTCTGGCAATCAGTACGCCGGTTGAGTCTATCTGGGTTAACCCGAAAAAACTGGTAGATCAGCGGCAGGTATTGCCTGAACTGGCCAGCCTGTTGAAGCTTGATCTGGATTCACTGGAGCAAACGATCGCTTCCCGTATGAATCGTGAGTTCGTTTATTTAAAGCGACATGTTAATCCTGATCTGGCAGAAAAAGTACTCGCACTGGAGGCTGAGGGTGTCTTTTCACAGAGAGAATACCGTCGTTATTATCCAGCAGGAGAGGTAGTTTCGCATGTCATCGGCTTTACCAATATCGATGATAAGGGGCAGGAAGGTATTGAGCTTGCTTACGAGAACTGGCTGAAAGGCAGTGCCGGCAAAAAAAGGGTCATTAAGGACAGGCTCGGGCGAGTGATTGAAGATGTGGAAAATATCGAGTCGCCTCATCCAGGCAAGGATTTACATCTTAGTATTGACAGAAGAATTCAATACCTGGCTTACCGGGAGCTTAAAACAGCTATTAAAGTCAACGGCGCGCGTTCCGGATCTGCTGTGATGCTGGATGTGGATACGGGCGAGGTCCTGGCAATAGTCAACCAGCCGTCTTACAACCCGAATAAGCGTACCAAGTTGCGCGGTTCGCAATATCGAAATCGCGCGGTGACTGATGTATTTGAGCCTGGTTCGACTATCAAGCCTTTCACGATTGCCACCGCATTGGAAAGTAAACAATACAATCCGGCAACCCGTATCAATACTTCACCGGGTTATATGAAGGTGGGGCGCAACACGATTCGTGATCACAAGAATTATGGTGAGATTGATGTAACCAGGGTGATTACCAAATCCAGTAATGTAGGTGCCAGCAAGATAGCTTTATCACTGGAGGCCGAGCAGATCTGGTCCATGTTTACCCGCCTGGGTTTCGGTAATGTGACAGCCAGTGGATTTCCTGGTGAATCGGCAGGCCTGATGTCACATTATTCGCGTTGGCATCAGATAGAGCGTGCGACGTTATCGTTTGGTTATGGTCTGTCTGTTACGCCTATGCAGCTGGCACATGCCTATAGCATTCTTGCTTCGGGCGGGATATCGAGGCCGGTTTCGTTTATTAGGGCTGACGGTGAGGTTGCCGGTGAGCAGGTTGTCTCGGCAAGTGTAGCGGCACAAGTGCGCAAGATGATGCAGACCGTAATCAGTAGCGAGGGGACGGGTCTGCGTGCCAGTGTGTATGGCTACAAGGTAGCGGGTAAAACCGGCACGATCCATAAATCGACTGCCGGCGGTTATGCAGATAATCGATATATTGCGGTCTTTGCCGGCATGGCGCCAGCGAGTAATCCGCGATTGGTGTTGGTGGTCATGGTTAACGATCCGTCGGGTGAACAATACTACGGTGGACAGGTTGCGGCACCTGTTTTTTCCAAAGTCATGTCGGGCGCATTACGTTTGATGGATATCACGCCGGATGATCTGCCTGTCATCCAAACACAGTTGCAAAACGGGAAGGGGCGATCATGATGACGCGTGACCTGCAACCTGTCTCGACCAGCCTGAGTGAATTGCTCGAAGGGTTTGCTGATATTGATCAGATTACTGATTGCCAGATTAATGCCTTGTCACTGGATAGTCGAGCTGTCAGGCAGGGCGGTTTGTTTTTTGCCTGTGAGGGTACACAGGGTCATGGCCTGGACTATATCGATCAGGTATGTGAAAGCGGTGTGGCAGCCATCGCATGGGAGCCTTCCGAGAAGTACCCGAATGTACCGGAGACGGGGTCTGATATTCCCATAGTGGCAGTCGAGGGTTTAAAGCAGCAGCTTGGTCTGATCGCTGACCGGTTCTATGGCCATCCATCAAGGGATTTGTCTGTCATTGGTATAACCGGTACAGATGGCAAGACATCCTGCAGCCATTTTCTCGCTTCAGCCCTGGGTAGGCAGTTTGGCAAGGCGGGTATTATTGGCACTATCGGATATGGTGCATTGGGTGAATTGAAGGAAGCGAGTCACACCACACCGGACGCGATACGCGTACATGAACTGCTAAGCGACATGCGCAGACAAGGTATTCGTTATGTTGTAATGGAAGTATCGTCGCATGGTCTGGATCAGGGACGTGTCAATGGAGTTTCATTTGAAGTGGCCGTGTTGACCAATATCAGTCGTGATCACCTCGATTATCATGGTGACCTGTCTTCCTATGCTAATGCCAAGAAAAAACTGTTTTATATGCCGGGTTTGTCATGTGCGGTTATAAATCGTGATGATGAATTCGGTAACAAGTGGCTTAAGTTGTTGCCTGAAGAGACTCGTGTAGTTTCTTACGGTGAAAGCACTGGTCCAGCAGGTGCATTGTGGCAATCCGTTGTAATTTCAAATATCAACCTCACACAAAACGGGATTGAATGGCAGGTCGACAGTCCGTGGGGACAGTCAGAATTTGTCAATCCGCTGTATGGGCGCTTTAATGTCTTTAACCTTGCCGCGGTACTGTCTGTACTCGGCCAGCTTGGATTGTCGTGGGGTGACATTTGCTCGCATATGCGGCAAATGCAAACTGTGTCCGGCCGTATGGAGCTATGCTTCACGGAGACAAAAAATGATATGCCACGCGTCATTGTGGATTTTGCGCATACGCCCGATGCGCTGCAGCAGGCACTAACATCGTTGCGTGATCATAATTTTGGCCGTATATGGTGTGTTTTTGGTTGTGGTGGTGATCGTGATCAGGGTAAGCGACCGTTAATGGGGCGAGTGGCGGAGCAGTTCGCTGATAAAGTGGTTTTAACCAATGATAACCCCCGTACTGAATCGTCTGAAAAAATCATCAATGAGATTTGCGCAGGGATGAAAGACACCAATGCGGTTTATGTGGAAAGCGATCGAGAGAATGCAATCCTTTGGGCGTTGACAGCGGCGGCTGCCGAAGACGTCGTATTGATAGCAGGCAAGGGGCATGAAGCATATCAATTGATCGGTGACAGGAAATATCCTTTTAATGATCGTGAAGTAGTGAAGTCATGGTTCTCAAGGGGGGTGCACTGATGCGCATGAGTCTGGATGAAGTTGCAGACCAAATGGATGCGCAGCGCGTAGGAGACGATGTCGTTTTTTCGAGCGTTAGTACGGATACCCGATCGATTTCGAGTGGAGATTTATTTGTTGCCTTGCAAGGTGAGAACTTTGATGGTCATGATTACCTGCAACAGGCGCAGGATGCCGGGGCTGTCGCGGCAATGGTCAGTCGTCAATTGAAGATCATGCTACCCATGTTGAAGGTGCAGGATACGCGACTCGGGCTGGGGCAGCTATCGTCTTTATGGCGTGGTCGTTTTTCGGTTCCTTGCATTGCGGTAACAGGTAGCAACGGCAAAACAACTGTTAAGGAAATGCTCAGCGCGATCATGTCGCAAACAGGTGATGTGCTGGCTACCATCGGTAATCTAAATAATGATATCGGTGTCCCGTTAACACTGTTGCGGCTACAGGACCATCATCGCTCGGCGGTGGTGGAAATGGGAGCAAACCATGCGGGAGAAATTCAATACCTGAGTGGGCTGGCCAGGCCGGACGTGGCAATCATTACCAATGCCGGCCCTGCTCACCTTGAAGGCTTTGGCAGCATTGAAGGTGTTGCGCATGCGAAAGGTGAGATATTCACTGGTTTGAATATGAATGGCACGGCAATTATCAATCAGGATGATAGCTATGCGCCATTATGGCGCGAGCTGGCAGCGAATCGCAGGATTATCAGTTTTGCAATCGAGCAGCAAGCGGATGTAATGGCCAGCTGGCAACAGTATGACGACCATCTTCTGATGCAGTTGCGTACGCCGGTAGGCGACGGGGAAGTCAAGCTTCAATTGCTGGGTAGGCATAATGTTATGAATGCGCTGGCGGCTACAGCGGCTGCCATTGCTGCAGGTATTGATATACCTGGAATAGTGTCCGGGCTTGAAAGCATGAAAGCAGTCGATGGTCGCCTGCAGGTTAGCGATGGATTGGCAGGTATGCGAATCCTGAACGATACCTACAATGCAAACCCTGCTTCGCTAGAAGCGGCGTTGGATGTCATGAGCGACATGACGGGTGAGAAATGGCTGGCGCTGGGAGACATGGGTGAGCTGGGTGAAGGCGCAGTTGAAATGCATCGTCAATGCGGAGAGCTTGCTCGTGAAAAAGGAATCACGAGGTTGTATGCGGTAGGGCCACTTGCACGATATGCAGTTGAATCGTTTGCAGGTGAGAGTCAGTGGTGTGAAAGCATGTCTGACCTGATCAGTCTCCTTAAAAAGGACTGGGTTGCTGAAGGTGTGTTGTTGGTAAAAGGTTCGCGTCTCATGCATATGGAGCAGCTGGTGGGTGCATTGCAATCCGGAGGTGAGACGAAGTGATTATCTATCTGGCTGAATACCTGGCGCAGTTTCATAGCGGTTTTAATGTATTTCAGTATATTACACTGCGCTCGGTGATGGCTGTTATTACAGCATTGGTTATTTCTTTTATTATCGGGCCTTTCATGATACGCAAACTGAATCGTTATCGTATTGGACAGGTAGTCAGGGATGATGGGCCTGAAACGCATTTGCAAAAAGCCGGCACGCCAACCATGGGAGGTGCGCTGATTCTGGTTTCGGTTGCCATTACGACTTTATTATGGGGCAGATTGGACAACCATTACGTATGGGTTGTACTGATCACCACCTTGTTATTTGGTGTTGTGGGTTGGGTGGACGATTACCGCAAGTTGGTTTTGAAAGACCCAAAAGGGCTGGCTTCTCGATACAAGTATTTCTGGCAATCGGTGATAGGCCTGGCC
>Ga0316207_10004086_pt1 | contig 12969 bp, 11 predicted proteins | sample 6weekpyrite_MG_FD_204943 | JGI IMG/M metagenome (GOLD analysis project Ga0316207, IMG submission 204943) | Microbial mat bacterial communities from mineral coupon in-situ incubated in ocean water Damariscotta River, Maine, United States -... | ecosystem: Environmental > Aquatic > Marine >... | reverse complement strand
ACCGAGAGGAAAAACCTGGAATTTTCTTATACAACATCATCAGATTTTTATAGTCTGACTGCAGGCGGCCTTTATAGAATAGATAACACACTTTCATCGCAATACTTATACAATGTTGATAAAGATATAGACACCAGGCAATTATTTGTAAATTCAGAATTAAACTTAAGTGAAAGTAATATTCTCAATATCGGCATTTTGCACGACCATAATGATACAGGCGGCGCAACGACTTCACCTCGGATTGCTTTAAATCACCATTTTAGTAAAAATCACACAGCTCGTGTTTCTTATGCGGAATCAACACGTAGCCCTTTCGTGTTAGAAGAATACACAAATCGCGTTATCTATATACCACTATTCTCCTCTGATCTCGCGGTCTGGAGTGATTTGTCAGATCTAAAACCCGAGCAAATCAAATCTTTTGATATTGGTTACATAGCCAGTTTAAATAATAATGCTACTGAAATTGATTTCCGTATTTATAAAAGTTCGATCTCAGATGTAATTGTCCAGGACTGGTCAATCGGGACGGGAGGTTTTTTACAAGGTGATGAATTCGACATCAGCGGCATTGAAGTCACAGTATCACATAATTTTAAAGACACGGACGCCATTTTTAATTATGCAAACACAAAAATATCAACTGACAATTTGTTGTATGGTGATGCTGTCGATTATGAAACCGGATCGCCGAAGCACAACGCTTCGTTACTCTTTATTCGTAAATTCAGTAAAAAGATGAGCGGTGCGCTTGGATATTATTACACCAGTAGTTATCAACAACTATGTTGTGAAGTTGACCAGCAGGACGAAAGAAAGAGACTGGATCTTACACTTTCCAAATCGCTAAAAATAGGCAAATACAACTCAAAACTAAAAGTAGTTTTACAAAATGTAACCGATAATAAAGTCGATACAAGATTATTTAATAATTATGACCGACAAGGATATGTAAGTTTTAGTATGGAATTATAAGTAAACAACTAATTCTGCGAATATGGATTATTTTAACTTCTCAGAAAAAACCATACCTTCAATAGTGAAGAAGGTATTAATTTGTCTGTTAATAACACCAGCACTTTGTTATTCACAAGAGAAGGTCTTAACGGTATTAAGCGGTGACAATAAAATTTATCAGCATTTTTATTCAGAATTAGAAAATAGCTTAATAGAAAACCACACACTGACACAAATCCAGTCTCAAAATCTTCAACATGAAACATTCGAACAATATGACCTTATAATTTCAATCGGTTCCAATGCAGCAAAGACAATAGCAGAATACGAAGTCGATCAGACTGTTATTTACACATTAATACCTGAGGATGAGTCCCTGTTGCACAGCGCACCCTGCAAAAGAAAGAACTGTTACAGGGTATATATTAACCAGCCTGCCATTCGTTACGTAGAGCTATTCAATGCTCTGTTTACTGATAAGTTCAGACTCATTCTGGCCTCGACATCAGCCAATACTAAACTATCTAAGCAATTACTAGCAGCTGCCAGAAATAATAATATTTTATATAAAGAAATCCATGTTGAACCGAACAGAAGTATCGCTCGTTCACTAATAAGCCAATTAAATAATAATGATATATTACTTGCGCTTCCAAACCCTGCCATCTACAACGCATATCACTCAAAAAACATTATTTTATCGGCCTACCATAAAAACATACCAATAATTGCTTACTCAAAAGCCTTTGCAAACGCAGGAGCACTAATAAGCCTGTACTCAAGCATAGAAAATATCGCCGAACAAACCTCTGATCTAGCAATTTCAATTTATAGCAATGGTGAACAGAAACAAAAAGAATATTACCCGGATGAGTTTTCTATTGAAATTAATTCATCAGTTGCCAGGTCACTCAATATAAGCATTGATTCTGAGGACACAATTATGAGAAAAATCAAATAATGAACATCCGCTTCAGATCAAAAATGCTTCTGGTAACCGTCTTGCCCGTTGTGGTAACGGCTCTTGTTCTGGCTTCAATACTTCTTTCTGAAAGGCTTGAGGAAATAAACAAACATTTTGATGAACTAGGAAACAGCATTGTAAACTACCTGGCCCCTGTTAGTGAATATGGTGTTTTCTCTAATAACTTCTCCTACCTTGATTCGACTCTAGATCACACGCTAAAAAATAATGATATCGTTTCAATTTATATAGAAGACAAAAACGGTGCAGTTGTATTGAAAAATATAGGCCGAAACTGGCAAGGAACTGATTTAAATAAAATAGATCCTGAGATTTTTAAAAAGTTTACAGCACGCATTATAAAAACGTCCGTTGAAATAGACGACATTTACAGTGGATTAGATAACCTCACAGGCGTACATAATACTATTGGTACTGTACACCTTATCATGAGTTTAAAAGGCGCAAATACAAACAAAATTAATATAATAAAAGAAGGTATTTTTATAACACTAATACTTGCCATAGCTACCATACTCATAGCTCGTGTTTTTGCTCGTAGCGTAACAAGACCTATCGTCAATATTAACGATGGCGTAAAAACCATTAAAAATGGAGACCTGAATTACAGAATTCCCATAGATTTTACTGGCGAACTTGCTGAGCTTGCTCGCGGCATTAACAATATGACATCTTCACTTGAAACAGCCCAGGCTAATGATAAGCGACGCGCTGAAGATGAGCTCTTTATTGAGAAAACAAAAGCCCTGATAACACTTGAAGCTATCGGTGAGGGTGTAATAACCACTGATACTAATGGAAATATCACTTATCTTAATCCTGCTGCAGAAAAATTAACGGGTTTCACAAATAAATATGCATTCAACAAACCTCTGTCTGATATTTTTAAAATAAAACATGAATATAACGATTCGTTTACTAATTATCCTATTCTGGACTGTATTGAACATTCTAAAAAAATACACCATGAAGTAGGTTTCATTTTGTATTGTGATAATGGAACAGAATATGCCATTAGGGAATCAGCAACCCCGCTACTTGATAAAGAAGAGAATGTCGTAGGGGCCGTATTAGTATTTTATGACTTCACAAGTATAAAAAAAATGTCAGACAATCTTGCATATCAAGCAACGCATGATGATCTTACCGGCCTCACAAACAGAAGAGCATTTGAAGAAAAAATGCATGATATTATCAACAACATATCCGTTAATGAGACCCACACTCTTTGTTATATCGACCTTGATAGATTCAAAATAATCAATGATACCTGTGGTCATCTTGCCGGTGATGAATTACTGAAGCTTATTAGTACAAAAATAAGTGAGCATGTTAGACGAAACGATTTATTTGCCCGCCTAGGTGGCGATGAATTCGGTATTATATTTTATAATTGCGACATCCCTAAAGCCATACAGCTTGCCGAGAACATTAAATCAACAATCTCTGAACTAAAATTTACCTGGGGTTCACATACTTTTACTATTGGCTCATGTATTGGGGTTGTCCCCATCGTTTACGGTGAAAAAATGTCGGACCTTATGATGACTGTAGACACAGCCTGTTACGTAGCAAAAGATAAAGGCCGCAACCGTATACATGTTTATGAAAAGAATGATGAGGATATTCTGCAACGCCAGGGAGAGCTTCAATGGTTCCATACAATAAATAAAGCCCTGGAAAATGATAGCTTTGAGTTGTATTCACAAAAAATTTCACCTTTCTCTGATAAATCAAACACAGATATTCATGAAATACTTATTCGATTAAATAAGAATGGTGAGATTATTTCACCAGGATCATTTATCCCTGCTGCTGAACGATATTCACTGATGACAAAAGTGGATATGTGGGTTATAAGCACTTTATTCAAACAAATAAAAAATCATGACACTCTATCTAATCAAACTTACTTTTCAATCAACCTGTCTGGTCAAACATTAACGGATGAATCGTTTATCGAATTCTTAAATAATGAACTTGATTCAACCAACACCTCACCTGATAAGCTTATTTTTGAAATAACCGAAACAGCCGCCATATCAAACTTTAACGCAGCCATTAATTTTATAGAACTTTTCAAGCAACGCGGTTGTAAGTTTGCTTTAGATGACTTTGGCAGTGGCATGAGTTCGTTTCAGTACTTAAGCAAATTACCACTGGATTACATTAAAATTGATGGATCTTTTGTTAAAGATATTCAAAATAATCTTTATAATCAGAGTGTAATCAAATCCATTGGTCAAATTGGCCACAGCCTTGGTCTCAATATTATTGCAGAATTTGTTGAAAACGACGAGATCTTACTTGAGCTTGAAAACTACTTCATTGATTATGTTCAAGGCTATAATATTCAGAAACCACGCCCTCTTATTTCAAATAGTATAAATTAGAAACGCACATTTAATTCATGAGATAAAAATCATTATTCGTTTAGATCAATCAAACAATTTCTGCACTTTTGCTACTCTCAGTGGTTAGACAGATTGACACAATCACCCTAGACTACCTTTATTATTCTACTGATTAAATTTGCTCAGATGAAACAGCGTCGTCACCAGTAAAGCATTGTAATATCATCTGAAGTTTGTTTTCGCTCATGTACACATATTCAATCACTCGACCGTAGAGCATCACTGTAGGCACATTACCATTATCACGCTCTTTCTGAATCTGATCAATACAGTACAACACAACACGCTCGTTACGTGTCATTCCATCACGCACATCTGAAATATTTTCTATAGCTTCTAAATCCATATCAGCACACTTTGCTAATCTTAAGCATTCGATTGCACTGGTACAATACAACTCTCGCAATTAAACTTTGGTGAATTCATGTCTTTACTCACTGGATAGATTTCAAGTGCATCATCAAGGTCATAAACCATCAGTGAACTTATTGTCTCAATATTATTCTGTTTTTTATCCAACCAGATCTGCGCATCATCTGGATTAATAAACACCGGCATACGATTATGTATTTTCTCAGCCTTACCCGTCGCCTCCTGCGTTAATATAGTAAAGCTTCGAATATTTTCACCGGTTTCTTTTGATAACCAGTTTTCCCACAACCCGGCCAACCAGATTATATGCCTGTCTTTTCGGCGATGATAATAGGGCTGCTTATTATTACCATCACGTAACCATTCATACCAGCCATCAACCGGAACCATACAACGTCGTTGCCGAAATGCATGCTTAAACGATGGCTTTTCTGCAGCCGTTTCAGACCGCGCATTACTCAGTTTAAAGCCAATCGATGTATCTTTCGCCCAGGCAGGAATCAAACCCCATTGATACAACTCGCACTTAATTTGATCGTCTTCATCAGCAATCACAACTGGTAATCGTTGTGAGGGGTAGGCATTGTAATTTTCAGGAATCTTGCAGGTATCGACTACGCTAGCATTAAATGATGCAAGATAGTCTTCCGGTCTGGAATAGATAGTGAATCGGCCGCACATGCCTATAAGTATAACAGAACCGTTTAAACCCTCTGTCAGCTTGAATTATATATCATATCAAACGGCTATCTGAGCCGTGTTAAAAACATACTGATATAGCTACCCTGCTATTTACAGATATTGTAATATTTAACTAAGCCAACTCTTAAAGGTATAAGTCGCTATGCCAAAATTTCTGCTTTTAATCGTTTTAGTTACAGCACAGTCGATTGCACATGCCAGTGACTGTAAACCATCATTTAGCGAAACTCTGGGCAATAACTGGATGCCGGAAGCACCGTATAAAGTTGATGTCGGCGAAGGACTTTTAATTTATGGACGTATTCTTTCGAGTATTAACTGTACACCTGTCGCCAATGCCAGAATCGAACACTGGCAATCCGGCGCCGATGGTGAATACCATGACGAACAACGTGCTTATATGTACAGTGACAAAAACGGCAACTATCGGTTTAATACCATATGGCCAGGCCTAAGACATATACATTTTATTATCAGTGCAGAAGGTTACCAGGAGCTTTCAACCCACTGGCGCTGGAAGGACTTCGATAGCAAAACAGATAAATCAGAGTTTGATATCATACTCAGGCCATCTAAGCCGGAATAAAACGATTTCACTAACAAGCGTTGATAATTGAATAGAAAACTGGTTTCTCAGCTTGTCATTAGCTTCTTCTGTGTCGATACAATATCGATAACACTCAGTCATGTGACTTTATTTAGTACTCAATTTAAATAGCGATCAAGCAGTGTTTTTTTATTCAAGAATTAGGCAAAAACATTCGTATAATAACTTGACCATTCACACCCTAACTCAATCCACTTCAATCTGAAAATGGTTCTTATTTTTCACCGAAGCCTTATAATAATACTTATCTTTAACAGCAAACATGTAAAGCGTGACTATAAGTGAATATGATTGATCGCAATAAACCAAGTCATTCTTTAAATGATGCATTTTATTGGAAGGTACCGGGTGATGTGCCCGGCTGGCGTAGCAAAGCCGATCCTTTTCAGAGTAGACGCTCTGAACAAAATCCCAATTATCAGTTTATTCCCAAATTAGAAATTGCTAAATCAAAGATGCATGATTTAGATGATCGTGCTACAAAGGCATCGTCAAGCAAACCTAAATCCAGACCCGAACCCGATCTTGAACTCTCAAATAGCAGAGAACTTGTTGACCCGCAAACAAATAACTCGGTTTCAACCACTCTTCCCAACTTGTTTTTATTATCTGTCATACTGATGTTGTTTCTGTTTGTTGATTATCAGAATAAACCTCTCGAATTGGTAACTGAGAATAATATAGTCCAGAAACAGATAGTCATTGAGCCTCGCCCTGAAGCGAGCGTGAAACCGAAGGTGTTTCAAATAACACTCGGCGAAAAAACTAAAACAGCAGAGAGCACGCTCCGTGAGATAACACACGTGGTTGTCAAAGGGGATACTCTTTGGGATATTTCAGAAACCTATGTTAAAAATCCCTTTCGTTATCCAGAACTGGCCAAGTTAAGTAGCATCATAAATCCGGATTTAATTTATCCTAACGATTTGATACGGATTCATATTTATAATTAACGCGGGCGATCTGAACCTCATATTTTTATTATTCTTTCTTCTTTACCAGGAAAAATGAGGACCAGCGCCAATGACGATGACAACACATAATCCCAACACCATGTTAACTATTCCCAACAAACGAATAATACGTAGCTGATCACGAGTTGCTGCAATATTACCAGCCAGTAATTGCTGTTGGAATTTCTGGTAATAGACGAAATAAATCAAAAAGAATACCAGTGCCATTAAAACCCCGAAACCGGTCATAACAACAACATAGGCAGGTGCAGCAGTCAGCCCACCGAAACGATAGAGGATCATACCAACACCACTTCCAAGCAAACTCATTACTGCCAGCCATACCCAGAAGAAAAAACGTCGTAACACAGCATTCCACACAATATGTTGTTCGGGCACCTCAAGTGTGCCGACGACTTTAGCCAACACCACGATAATAAAAAACATGCCTCCCACCCAGATATTAATAGCTACCAGGTGCAGGATAATTAATACAACATTCAACATAATTAGCTCTTAAACAATGATATATCTAACTCAATAATGTAACGGCATATAAGCAGGAATACTGCGTACGTGGCCATTATATTTTACTAAACGTTTAAGCCCAGTCATTTAATAAACCGATGCATGATTAGAAGATTAATAATCATCAGCCTACTTTTCAAATCGTTTTCGCTTCAGTTTAAACCAAGACTACAGTAACAATCAGTTAGATTAACAACATTATAAATAAAAGCGGCATGTTGTTATTAAACTTATATATGACGAATTCATTATTTTTTTATAGCCACAATAATAACAGCCAGACTTTATTCTGATTATCCAGATTCCGCACTAATTCATCAATTTGTTGCGCTAGGTCATAGTAATTCCACTGTACTAAAAATATTCTTTTTTAGGAGGAGTCTTTTTTGATATATGGAAACATGGATGATTTATATCTTCAAATTACCTGGTGAGTTTTAACTCACTCACGGTAACACATATAACCATCTGTGAACCATAAAGCGGTGCTGGTGGTGGTAATGCCATATTTCCCGGCAATCCTACAATGCCAAAACCAAAAAGAAATACATCTCTGCATTAAATAAAGTGCCAGACCTTGGTTGGTACTAACAAAAAACAAGGCCTGACCTCTTAACTACCAATAAGAAGGAGGTTGATCATGAACATCCCATCTAAGTCCAGCTGTTTTATACGTACCGCACTTATCAGTTTCTGGATTGCTGTGTTCATTATTTTTACTAACCAGGTAAATGCCGGTGTAATTGACGGAAGCTCACATGACTTCTCTTTTAGCGGATTTAGCGGTGGCGAAATTTGTATCGTTTGCCACACGCCGCATAATGCTGACACCACAGTTGCCGATGCACCACTATGGAATCATAATGTAACCCAGCAAGTCTATACTTTATACAATAGCCCTACTTTTGATGGCGCAAGCACTATTGGACAACCTGATGGATCATCCAAACTGTGTTTGTCCTGTCATGACGGAACTATCGCGGTCGATAGTTTTGGTGGCACTTCATTTGGTAGTATATTTTTATCCGGTAGTGAGGCTGTAGGCAATGATGGCCTTGACAACGATCATCCTATCTCATTTACCTATGATTCTGCGTTAGCCGTTGCTGATGCCGCACTGCATGACCCGGCAACCCAAACCGTCACGATTGGTTCAGGTGCCTATACAAAAACAGGTACGATCAATGATGTAATGTTATTCAGTGGAAAGCTACAATGTGCTTCCTGCCACGAGGTACATAACAACTTCACTGTTGGTAATAATTTATTACGTGTTACACAAATCAGAAGTGGATTATGCAAGACCTGTCACAATCGATAAACCCAGTTCTTGACAGTGAAACTTGGCAGAGTGAAAGAGGGTTAGAGAGCAAACATTTCTAATATAAGAGACCTCAAATATTAGATTGTTTTATTCTCTGACGCTGGATTTCCATATATTAGGTGCCTCCAATTTATCTAAAATTGTACAGATATTAACAATGACAAAGGAATTACACTTTAATCATTCCATTATCTTTAATCTAAAACTGGAGAAATATGAGAAGCATATAACTTACAACACTATCAATTAGATTTAATTTTTATATAAGAATAATCATTAGATTGTTATTAGATTATTTTGTTTTATTCGGTCAATATTTATAAAATATTTTCTATGAAATTATTTTTTTAAAAGAGATCTGAAGCAAGTCTATTGGCACTGATTTAAAACCGTTTGTAGAAAAAAGGGCAGCGACCTACGAGTACGCCACCCCTTTTTTAGTTTTATGATATTAAAATATACCCCATACTAGGTTGTATTATTTCGCCTTGTCTTTGGTCTGGTCTTTGGCCTGGTTAATTAAGCCACCCACCGTGCTAACACCACCAGAGGCATAGGACACGGCAGCATTCGCCGCAATTTCACCGACTTTACTATTAGCCAGCCCTACAACATAGTCCTGAGCATTTTTTTGTACATCAACAGCTCGTTGCCCTGCTCTGCCTGCACCATCGCTGGCATTTTTACCCGCCCGACCGGCACCTTCTTTTGCCGCGTCCATGGTTGTGTCTTCTGGAAAGATGGCGCTTTTCAGGAAATCACTCAACACCGAATCTTTTACATCGGCATTTTCCGTCAGCATTTCACGAATCTTCGCCACCGCAGGTGCTAAATCAATATTGTTTGTCTGAATGTCACGCGCACGCGTTTCCGTTGCCACCGGTGCCATTGAAGGCGGCAGGATTGGAATCGGTGAATCTTGCCAGTTCCAGAAGCGTGTAATATCGATTTTCTCTGCGCTATTCGACTGACCCAGCACCGCTTCAGCAAAAACACCTTCTGTTGGCAGCGACACAGTGGCTTCACTTCTGGCATTCTCATCGATATAAACTTTTTCAAATGCGGCCTTTTCTTTTTCACCAGCAGCATCCGAAGAAAATTCCCAGGGAAAAGCAAGGTAGTGACCAAAATAACCAATTGGTGTTGGATCAATACGATTACCAAGCGGTTTATTGTCAGGCCCCAGTCTGATTGAAAGCAATCGATACCATTTATAGTTATCCATCTTCATCCACATCTGCTGGTTCAACAACAGTTTCTTATCATTGAGGATGCCCACTAAACGCTCTTTCTCAGCCGATGCCGCAATATTATGCGCATCAATAGCTGCTTCAATGATGGCTAATTCATTTTTTTTCGCCATTTTAAAGACCTGAACTTGTGGAAACATGATAGGTAGTTTTTTAAAAGCATTTATTTGTTTATTCCAACGGTCATTAATTTCTTTTTGTTTTCTGAGCAATAGATCCAACTCTTTTTTCATTTGAGCATCATCTTTACTAAAATTGCCTAACATTTTATCGATAGCCGTCCAGCCAAGATCAGTGACAACACTTCTGAGTAATTCTATAAAATTTTTATCCTTTAACGAATCGGTGGTAAAATCAAAAAGCTCCATCGGAATAAAAACACAGCGCTGCGCCCCAACCGTTTTAACTTCCATTTCGTAAACCTGCAACACTTCGTAGTATTGAACGGTAAGCGCATGCATATGGTTATAATTCGCAACCACACGAGTCGTAGTGGATTGAGATTCAGACTCGTCCACTTCATGTACCTGCGTCGCTCGGCGTGAACGTGTTGCCTGCGTTAATTCCTGTGTTCGGCGCTTAATGTCTTTAGTAGCAGAGGCCGCCATTTTTTTAGTGGCATTACTGGAAGTCGCCGCAAAACCACTTTGCCTCGAAGAAGCCGTCGAAGCCGATGCGCCACCAAAGATACCACCGATTGAACCGCCTGCTTCAGTGGAAAAACTCGATGACAAACTGACTGAAGTCCCGGTACGCTGCTCCTTTGCAATGGCATGTTGTACGGCTCGGATCGCCTGTGAATCATCGTAACTCGAGCTTGCACTTTCATCTTGTGTGGTTTCGGCAGCAGACTGGTCTATCATCTGTCGGCGCCAGTCGATAACCGCCACCTTAGTGACCTCTCCCGGTGCCAGACAAAGTGAATGACGCAGCTCGCCAAGCGCAAGGCCTTTCTGATACCAGGACTGCTCAAATGTCAGCAGCACACCGGTCGCAGGTTTCGAAGGCAAATCTTTATCATCCATCTTAATAAATGGATTAATTGCATTATTAATAGGCTTACCAACATTTTCCTCAGCACCAGACTCTTCTGCATCGGTAATAAAAAGGCGATGATAGTAGGAAGAGTTTGAGACAGGAAATTCACCCATTTTGGGCACAAGAGAACTTGGTGTTTCTGATACTGTATTTTTTGACATATAAACTTCTCCTTAAATTTATGTCTGTTACTAATCAAAACAACATTGAAAAACACATTAGAAATAATATGACTGGCGGTTATCATCGCACTGAAAAATATGGCGGGTGACACTTACCAAATAGACCCTGATTTATCTGGGCATAACAGCTCCGTTTGTTATATCTGACTAGCTATCCTTAACTGAACTCACTTTATCTTTATATATTACAGACTGCAAATCATTCTAGTTTGTTCGCTACATGCTACCACCTTTGAGATGATCAAAGCGCCACCAAATAAACCGTTATCAAGATGTAAAAATATGCGATAACAGTAGCACATATCTCACTTAGTACATTAATTTACACTAGTAACAATTGTTACCTGTTAGCAGTTTATTTGTTTAATCACGAAGCCATTTAATAAATGAATAAAGATTACGATGCATTCACCGGCAGGTATATGAAAATGCTAAGCCCCTCGTCTTCATTCGCCGCCGTCATTTTTCCACCATGTAAACTCACGGCGCGTTTAGCAATAGCAAGTCCCAGTCCATAACCACCAGCTTGACGATCACGTGCCTCGCCAACACGAACAAAAGGTTCAAAGATAGACTCTAGCATTTTCTCAGGAATACCTGGCCCATGATCGCGCACCTTAATAACAACCCAGCCAGGGTTTTCATTATCGTCTTTCAGAGAAACTTCAACTACCGTAGCATCAGCCGTATAACGAATAGCATTACGAACAACATTTTCGAGAGCACTATTTAATAATATGCTATTAGCTTTAATAGTAACCGGCATAGCCTGAACTATTTTAACTTCACGGTTGCTCGTGCGTGTTTCAAACGCCGCATCATCAACAATTTGTTCAAGCAATGTAGCAAGCTCAATCTCACCAAGTTCAATTTCTGTCGTGCTGGCTTCGAATCGTGCCAGTGTTAATAGTTGGCCAATCAAGTCGTTAAGTCTTTCCGCTTCACGTTCAATCCGGTCCAGTTCCTGGGTCGTGCTTTCATCGCCACGCTGACGCGCGAGCCCGAGCGCAACCTGTAATCGCGCAAGCGGCGAACGTAATTCATGCGAGGCATCTCGCAACAGTTGTTTATGTGATTCAATCAAGGCCTGTAGTTGCTCGGCCATATAATCAAAATCATTCGCCAGCTCTACAATTTCATCTTTACGTTTACCCATTGAAGGTGAAACACGCTGGGTTAAATCCCCCTCTGCCATTTTTTGCGTTGCCTGCCGTAAGCGACCAATCGGCGCCGTCAAATAACGCGCAAGCAGCAAACAGATAATTCCACTAATCAAAGCCGCCAATAAAATCGGCGTAGCAATAGCCCGAGGGCGATTTAGAACACGACTGAGGGTAATACTACGAAAATCAGGCATTAAACGATAACGCTGGCCATTGATCACAATCGGGCGATGATGTGGTCGACGATTTCTGTATTCATCATCGTCATCTTCGTGCTCATCATCATGGTATTTGTGTTCCAGCCGACGCACACGTTGCTGCAAATAAAATGGCACTTGCCTGTTTAGATAATCGCTACCATGTCTATCGATCAACAAATAAGGTATGGCTTCACGCTTATCCAGTTGCGTTAACCAATGTTGTAACTTTTTAGTATCACCATCTTCTGCAAGCACACGTGCTTGCCTTATATAGCCAATGGAATTATGTCG
>Ga0316207_10004085_pt1 | contig 12977 bp, 16 predicted proteins | sample 6weekpyrite_MG_FD_204943 | JGI IMG/M metagenome (GOLD analysis project Ga0316207, IMG submission 204943) | Microbial mat bacterial communities from mineral coupon in-situ incubated in ocean water Damariscotta River, Maine, United States -... | ecosystem: Environmental > Aquatic > Marine >... | reverse complement strand
CCAATCTGTGATGTGAGTTTTGTACAGCGGTAATCAAATACCCCTTGTAGTACTCACTCACATCACAGATTGGATGCAACCCTATGGCGTAACCTTTAAAGCTATGACTTTTAAGGTCAAACTTTATGGTATTTGCTAAAGGTGTGCGATTCTTGCGTGCAAAGAACTTTTCAATTCTTTGATCTTCTTCTTTATTGAAGCTCTCCTCGGTTTGAGGTTCGAGCGTAAAGTTTTCCATAGGTCTCTCCAAATTAGATTAATTAAAATCCGAAATTTGGGCGGACCTTCCCCGAAGGGTGGTTTCCACCCTTCGGGTTTGTGCCAGGATTGGCGGTTAGCCAAATGGGTTATAACTTCCTAACCCAGATGGTTTCTTTGATGAAGGTGGGATTTGGGCTTCAGCCGGAACTGATGCCTTTTTTCCAACCTTTTTCTTTTTGCTAACCTTTTTAACAGTTTTTACAGAGGGTTTAGGTTGTTCAGCCGTTTCTTTCTGATCAACATCCATCTCGATACTGCTAACAATGTTAAGCAAAATTTCTTCGCCGTTATCAATCTTAGACCGTACTTCTTCTGGGTTGGACAATGCATTTAGTAATGCTACCAAATGCGTGGCCGTCTCAGGTGTCAGTACCCCTTTGGAAGGGAGGGTCTCCAAGATCTTGTTTATCCTTGTACTAAATGGTTTTAAAGCCTTTTTCATAAAGGATAACGAGGCAAACTTTTGAGCAATTCTCTTAAGCTTCACCAGGGATGAGTTGTTCATCTTCCCTTTTTCCTCAAGTCTTGATTTAAGCGTATTAGCTATTTCACAAGCCTCATTTATAAGCTTGTCTTTCACACTAACTTCGATTGATGATTTGCTCTTTTCGAGGAGCGCTTGAGCTTCTACGTTACTTTCAGCAGTTGTTGTCTTGATGACCTCAACTTCACAGCTTATCTTATTATCTACATAAGCATGTGAACGCTGTTTATTGCGTACAAGTTCGGCAATGACTTCGATATTCTCAATGTGTGAGAATTCATTAATTAAGTTATCAACCAATCCTTCACATCTGCCTTCATATTCGACAAGAAATATAACCTTATCTCGTAAGACTTCTGTCCTGATGTCACTGAGTTTTTTGTGGACTTCATTGATAGTATGTCCAGCTTTTATGGCATAGCCAAACGGTGTTGCCACCCCAATTGTATCGAGGTAATCATAGCCTTGCTTTCTGTACTTAAAGAACACATTCAGCGACTCTTGGTCGATGATTTTATGATGCATTCTGATGAATGCTTTGATTTCATCCGGAATATTAAGACCATCCGTTTTAATTGTAGCGTTTGCGCTTGGGAAGTGAACTGCCCAGTGTACATACGCAACGGCGTCTGTTGTGTTTATCATTGTCTATCTCCAACATTTAAATGAATAAAAAAAGAAATAGACGCCCCCAGGAATGGGGACGCCTAAGCGAACCCCATAGAGGGGGAATTGCGGTGCTAGTTCAGATCATCTGGAGCTTCAAGTTCTTCCAGAGTTTCTTCGAATACCAACTCATAAGCCTCAACAACTGCTGACTTATGACTCAAGTTTTCCAGCTTGCTATAGAAGGCCGTTTTAAAGGCATCTGCGCAATCGCCAAGCATTAATTGCCACTTTGCCCACTGAATCAGTGTGCGCATTGACCAATCGATAGGTATCGATGTTTCTTGAATGCTTGAGCGAACCATATTACCGAGCTGAACCATGCTTAGCGGGGTTGATTCATCCAGATTAGCCAGTTCAGGTACTGACTTGACCAGGATATCCACTTCAACATCTTCAGGCTGGTAATCAACTTCTACGACACTAAAGCGGTTTGCAGATGCAGTGTTGTTCTCTGCTGCATCTGGGTTACGCCCATCGATATCACCGAAGTCTTTGCAATTTGAAGTTGCAAACAGACCGAAATACTCCACGCAGTGGAGACGTTCGTTATGGTTATCTGAAAGATTCAACCGAGGGTTGATATCAGATAAACGATTTAGAGCACGTTTTAACCCACCGGAGAGGGTGTGGTATTCATCAAGCAGAAGTATCTTTCCGTAACGGAAAGCATCGGCGACACCCGCATCAGCCCAAGCAGTCTCATCGTCTTTGACGACGTCGCGACCAAGCAGCTGATACTTTTGCATCTCCTCTTCACACTCAATCACCACCAGCTCCCAATTAAAAATAATTGCAAGCTGAATAATGTGCTCAGTTTTACCCGATCCTGGAGGCCCCACGATATTCAGTGGCATCCCCATAATCCATGCGATAAGAATCTTCGAAACGAGATTCATATCCCAGACAAAGTTTTCAATTTTATCCGGCGAATCCTCCTCGTTATCATACTGAGGGGGGTCGACAAACGCAGGCGCCATCCAGACATCAGAACTGCCATTGGGATGAGGTATTGAATACCCCTTCGTGGCTTTTCCAACATCTATCAAGTGCATTTCACGTGGGTTTGGTTTCTTTTTCATGGTCTTACTCCTTAATTAAGTAAAAAAATAAGACCGGTACCCCGTAGAGGCGATACCGGTCACCTCTACGGTTAATGGATAGGCAATCATGCGACTGCCTTTTGAAGGTTTAACAGGGTTTGGTTACCCAGTTCGTTGATATCGGTAATCACAGTGACTTTGTCAGGCTCAAAAACGTTCCTGACAGACTGTGTCTGAATACCGATCCCATATAGGTCTACACCACTTTCAGCAATCAAGGCAGCAACCTCTTTTGCATACTTGCGATTACGTGCAGCCCCATCTGTTATAACAAACATGACATGACCATCGGCTTTCTGCTGTGTCAGACGCATAAATGCATCCATCATAGCTTCACCCATGGGTGTGCCACCCTTAGCCTCGTTAATATAACCGCCCAACTTGCCTTTGCATGATGCATAGGATGAATTGAACGGTTTAATTTCAACCAGGCCACCTGCATTGAAGTTCTGAGATCCAAAGCCTAATACTTCAAAGTTAATCTTTAACGATGAACAGACTTCGGAGAACGCCAACACAGCTTGTTGAGCAAGCAAGTCACGACCACGTCGCATGGAGCCAGAATGATCAACGAGGATCGTCAAAGCTTTAGCGGGCTTACGTTTCTTGCGAACTTTATGCTCAAAAAGTGACGGGTTACGGGTTTTAATGCGAGAGAGGTGTTTCGGCATAATGCGCCTTCCTTCCTCTCTTGCAACCAACCTGTCTTTCTTACCTTTTAATACAACCTTAAGCATGTGCATCAAGCTTGCAACCGTGGCGCCGAGGGTGTTACGAGCAGCGTTATACTGCGTCATATTATCCCGTGCTACGGTTGGTGCGCCTTTTGGATCATGCATAAGCGGTTTACCTTGACGGACAGCCTCATCGCTTTCCTCTTTAATGGTATGTTCGAGCGCTTCACCAAAGTCAAAGACTTCAGTTGGCACATCGGCATTACTATCAAAAGGATTGCTTGACTGATCGCCGCCCTGGTCACTCTGATTAGATGGTTTAGAGCCTTTATCCTCGTTAGAGGGGTCTGTCTCATCGCCATCATCTGATTGGCTGGACGTTGTGCCTGGTTGACCAGGTTCATCGTCATCGCCTTTCTCGCCGTCAGACTCGCCTCCACTGGAGCCTTCATCGTCTTTCGAGTCATCAGATTCATCTTCGTTACCGCCCTGCCCTTCTTGTGGCTCACCGTCACCCTCGTCAGAGGAGTCGGGATCATCGCCGTCATCGGAGCTGGTTGTGTCGCCTTCATCATCGTTATTATCGTCTTCGCCGTTAGACTCTGACGCCGATGGATCGGGCTCATTATTGTCATCACCTGTTTGTGAGTCGTCGTCGCCTTGTTCTGGCGATTCAGGCTCTTCGGGTGATTCATTTTGCATTTGCATAAACGCCAAGATGTCTTGTGCCAGATCCCAGTTATCCTGAGAGCAAGTACACAATGTACTACGGTCTTGAAGCATAGACTCAAGCTGTAGCACCTTCTGTTCACCGACTGTTTCGATCAAAACACGTTTTGAATCTTCATGCAGTTGGAGTGCAGCATCTTGTTTAAGCATGACAATAGAGCCCCAGGTACGGATATACAGCGATAATGCAAGTGCTGGTGTATCCGGGGTTTTTGCCATGCCGAGACGTATTAATGCTTCTAAGCCATCATTCAGAATTTTACGAACGCTTGGCCACTTCTTAACGAGTTCATGTTCCACGAAATTATCCTCGAGAGACATCCACACGCTGCGAAGCAACTTATTAGCCTTCATTGTTGACTGAATGGTTTCGCCTAAAAGCCACACAAAGTCACTGAATAAACCATGCCCCCCGCACTCGTGATACATCCATCGCCTAAAAAGGTTAATGGTGTCCTTGGTTACGGTTAGTGGGACTTGTGGTAAGAACAGTGTTGTTTTTGAAATAGCAGCTTTTGCCTGGGTGTAGATAATCTGACGATTAAACTTGCCACAGAGCATTGCTGCCAGTATAGGGAAATAACCCTGAAGGACTGATTGCACAATTTTCATCGCGCATCTCCAATCATGCTTTCTTCAGACATGAATGAAGGAGGTACTTCCATACCGTTTTCAGCCTCTTCTTGCATCCAGGCATCCCAAGCTGTCTGTTTCTTTTGCGCATTAATGTTCACGACATTGCTGTCGATTTGCATCAATTCACCAGAAACAGCTTCTTGTTCAACCTCTTCAACAACATGCTCAAGCGCACCCTTTATCTCTCCATGCACACTGACAACCTCAATGAGGCCTTCAGCATTGCATTGCTTTTCAGCAGGAAAGTAGTGGCGATCTTGATACTTTTGAACAACAGGCGGTTCAGCGAAAGAGCCAACCCAGCTAAAAGCTGTGTCAGTATCCACAAACCGTGAGTCATTCAGCCATTTTTGACATGAGATCCAGGTTATTTGGTGATCGATTCCAATCACCTGTTTAAACGTGCGTTTACCTGTCATCTTACTGACTAAGCGGTAGACGCGGTTATTTTGCATCATGTACCGGTGGTATGCTGACTTAACAGCCACCAAGGGTCGAAGGCAGCGTAGAAAGACTATTCCAAAGAACAGGCTTTTAACTCCGTGCCACATGATCATTTCATTATCTTTCAAGTTTTTCATATTGGTCATACCCCATTAGTTATCAAGAATAAAAAATGGACAGACCAATACCCATGAGGGCGGAAGGTCCGCCCGGTTGGGTGGTTGAAAACTACTTTATGGTGGTTCAACGCCTCGCCATTACAGCGCGAGATCATGTTGAATTACTCCACCTTCGAAAATGGAACGTTCCAAACAGCGTCGGTGCAATACCTTCGTGATGGTCTTTTCCAGAATGCCACGTGCTTCGCACGGCTTGAGTGACCTTTTCCACCAGTCGGTGTGGCGTGAGCCGTCACCATTGATAGAATCGTCATTGGAACAAAACAAAATGATCTGCGCATTTTTGCAGTACATTATCGTTGCTGTTTCCAAACCGTCTTCCGAGGTAATAATGGATGCTTCTTCACCATTCAGTTTATGTCTGGCGACTGCATTCATTGCTTCCTTTAAGACGAGACCAAAGCCTAACTCATGAGCCGCTTCCAGCTCTTCGTCGTGGCGCTTGTGATAATCACGGCGTGCTGCGCGTGCGTAGTGAGTAAGGCGATTCATGCTGCACCTCCAAGAGATTTAGCGTGATTCTCTTGCTCTTCCTTATGTGCAACAAGCACATTATTCAGAGCACTCACAATTTCATTTCCGCCATCATCGTTGATGATTTCGTCATGACCGGTCAGATGTTTGTGCCACCAACCAACAATATCGTCATAACCAAGAAGCAAGTTCTTGAGTACAACAATTGTTAACTGGCAGTTCTGGTAGCGGACCACTTCAAAGTAGTCATATGTACCAGGTATCATTACGGTCGAGGTTAGCGGTGAAAGGATGTCAGGGAAGGTGATCCCGTGCGTTGTACGGTAGTTGATCACCTGCTGGAATGATTCAATCACCTTAGCAGTAATGGCCGACTGGCGGCGCTCACTGTCTGAAGGTTCATAAAACACGTCCTTCCCGTTATATTTCTTTCCTCGAACAAAGCCCGCAAGCGGACCATCGTTGGGAAGTTCTATCTTGAGATTCATCATCTCGTTCTCCTAATATAAAGTTTAAAAAAACCTCGAGGAAAACGCACAAGCCCCTTAGAGGGCTGTATGCCCTCGAGGGGTTTGTTGAGATCAAATAAAATAAAACGCTATTACATCTTGTATGTTCACAAGACCAACAGCCGTCAGAATCCCAAGGATTGTTGTAATAACAAACCCGAGGTTCTGTTTTAGAAGATCTGCAGATTTAATGCGGATTGAATAATGTATCCAGGCCACATTGCTGAAAAGAAAGGCAATAAAACCGTACAATGCCAGTCCTGCGTTCATTGCAAGCAACACAGAACCAGTAATAGCGGTTAAATAGCCGATTTTACTGTCAATACCATCCGACATCGTTACAAGCCGGCATCACGCAGCCTACGTTCTAACGTAGTTTTGTGAACCGACTCTCCTTTTTCAATAAGGCCATTACTGGCTGTTTGAAATGTGGAATATGAAACGTATGACGCAACAAGTAAGACAGCAATAATTGTTGCAATAAGTTTTTTCATCGATCTGTACTCCAATTGAAATTTAAAGAAATCCCAAAAGACAGATCGATCCCATACAGGCATCATCTGCCCATATTGGGAGTGTTTATTGCAAAATGTGTGTTATGCGTACTGCTGAACAATCAACCCCAACTCACGAGCCATAAGCGAAGCGTTTTCATTTGCTTCAATACGGCCTACAGTGGGTAAGAAATCGTGCAGCGGTTCAATGTCGCCATCCGGCGTCTTCCCGTGGACACTGAAGAACTCGGCAAGCTCATTGTCACATACTTCAAAGCATGTGCCGTTTGCCGGGTCGTTTTCAGAGTTACGAACACCCAGTACAAGCAAGGCGTTATAAGAAGCCGGTGTGAAATCGGCATTGGTGCAATTTAAAGCATCCATAGTCTTCTCCAAAATCGGCTAAATTAAAATCCAAAATTGGGCGGACCACTCCCATACGGGCAAATGGTTGCCCGTGATGGGATATGAATTATTATCCTTTCGGCGATGAAATAAACTTATCGCCGTTTGCATTACTGTGCCCATATGGGTTGTAGTAATATGATGATAATAATAGGACTGCTATAACAAATAGTATGATTTTCATGGTCATTTCCTTTTTGGTTTAAGTTAAAAAAACCCCAAAAAAACAACCATCCCATACAGGCAAATGATTGCCCGTGATGGGTGTGTGAATAATTAATATTCCTTATCTATCGTGTGATGCTCTTCATGCTCCACATGATCTTCATACAAAGCATGTGTGGGCGTTACTTGAAGAGCGTCCAGCTCAACGTTCTTCCCAACGCTAGCGATAGTGTTGAGCATCTGTTGAGCTGCCGATATCTGAGGATTTGCTTGTGTTTGCATGGCCTTTCTCCTTGTTGAGGTTAATGTTTAACCCAATAAAAAAGGCAGACCATCCCATGCAGGCAAATGGTTGCCCGTGATGGGTTATGTATTAAATGACTCTATGTGAGCCAGAATAGATTGTGCGCTTACCTTTGTAGGAGGTGTCTCAATAGAGAGTACCTGGTAAGTGATGCACGTGATAAGTTGTCTGGAATACGTCTTACCTGCCAGCAGCTGCTGCGGGACGTATCAAACTTATCAGAATCGATGACATTCGATTTATAGCTTTGTCTGAACAAGCTCAGATATCCACTATCAATACACGTAATGCATGTGTAGTGAGGGAGGTGATAAAGGAGATGTTGAATAGCCAGAGAATACTGAAAGTATGAATGTGGTCTGTTATGAAATGCAGTTATCAATCAGTCAGAAATAAATCCGAGTAAATGATAAAAGCAAAACAATAAGAGAGCCAAAAACAATGTTCAATATTGAGTCTGAATATAAAGCGATAAAGGAAGATTAAAGATTTAAAATGATGTCACAAAAAAGTGAATACAAATAAATCAGAAATACGCATCGACAAAATATTACCCATATTATCATACAAAAAAAGATAGCTTTTAATGTATGTCGCGAGAGGTTACCAATATATAAGAGTTCTATATATTGCAATCCAAACGCTAACCGAAAGAAATAATTCAAAGATTAGGAAAACCTAATGCAAAGAATAAATCTTTACGGGCAAAAAAATCGTTAAAACTTAATACCTATTTTAGTACGTTATACATACATGTCAAGGTAGTATTAATTACTTAAGCGCCCTTCTGATTACAGGCGAAATACCAACAATACCCTCTATTTTAGCGCGTCGTTGCTCGGCCAGTTTTGAGCTGGAAAAGGCGCCCACGAATATTTGATGTTGGCCGCGGTGCTTTGTCGCGTAGTAGTCCTTAACGCCATGTTCACGCAAAAAGGCGGTGAGTGTTTTCGACTCGCGTTTTGATTGAACATCGAAAAGGACTTTATACAATGGTTTTGTAGCAGCGCGCTTCTCAGTCTGTGGTGGCGCTGATTGATACGATTGGCGCTTAAGTGAGGCGTGTGAAACCCGCGCCTGTTGGATTGGGTTAATGAGCGGTGGTGTAGCGGTGCCCACATGTACCTTAGGTGCTGACCGACCTGCCAGTAAAGACCGTTTCTGGCGTTCCTCTTCCATCATTTCAGCTTCAAGCTCTTCGAGACTGGGTGGACGCTGGTATCTCTTTTTAGGCTCTTCTTCATAGTCATCCAGCTCCGCAAATGCGGCAACGTGTGTGACAGGCTTCTCAGCCCTCGCTTCACGAACTGGCGCACCCACTACCCCGTCTTCTGCGTAAGGGCCTGGATCGGTTTCATCCAAATAGATATCATCATCACTTTCGAGACTGGATTTCACTACGACAACGCGGTCACGTCGAAGAGGCGGGCCTGCAGGCCTTGAAACCTGTTGTAGCCCCTGGTTGTATTGTGATTGATGGGTTGCGCCTGTCGCATACCCTGCAGGTGCAGACAAGCCTGGATTGAAGCCAGCGCGCTGCATTGTCTGCGTGAGTGCATCACGATCTGCGCGTAACTGATTCAGGCCATCCTGTAAAAGCGCGATACGCGCATCCATTCTCTTCACTATCGAGAGCACCTGCTCGTTACTGACGTTGTTGCTAGAGAGCCCCTGACCTGCCGGTGTACCCACGTCGAAGACGCTGTTAGTGGCACAGCCAACAACAAGTACTGAAGATACAGCAATGGTGATAAGTGGCTTTCTCATGACAATCTACCTTTTAGTCTATGTAGGCGTACAATGAATCTGACGCTTTAAACCTGAGCCTGCGTCGTGGGGGAATTAAGATCGGCTCACCAGTTTTGGGGTGGCGACCTTTTTTTCCGCCATGCTCAACTATCCTGAAGCGTCCAAAGTTGTTAATGGTTATATCAGTCCCACTTGCCAGGCATGTACGCAATTCTTCTGCAAAAGCAGTAAAAAACATATCGCATTCATCGATGTGCAGGCCGGTCTTTGAAGACAAACGCCTTAAGAGATCTTTTTTTCGCATATATACCGCCGTCAGGTGTTGATTATTTAATTTTTGTGCGTTTATAGGATAGACGCCGGCACATCTACTTCTGACGGTATTTTTTTAAAAATAATTACAAGCCCTCATTAACTGAGCGCTTGTTGTTGGTAATTTTATCCAAAACTGACTCAATCTCTTCATCACTGAAGCACTGAATGACGATTTGCGTGCCATCCTTGGACTTTTTGAGTGCGACAGGCGCACCGAGCAAATCAGATAGCTGTCGTTCCAAGGAGGCAATATTTGGGTCAGGGCGCGTCGGTGATTCGTCTTTATTAAAACGCTTAGCGGCGTCCTTGGCTTTCTTTTCCAGAAAGCGTACAGACCACCCTTCACGTGCGGCCATGTTGGCAAGGCTGGTCCGAAGACCATTGGGGGCAGTCAGAAGCGCTTTACCATGGCCGATATCCAGGCCACCATCGCGACCTTTTTTAATGAGCGCTTGAGCTGTGTCGGGTAATTCAAGCAACCTTAGCGTATGACTTACGGTAGAAGTACTTTTGCCAACCAGCGCGCCGATATCAGCCAGCTGGTAATGAAACTCGTCTTTGAACTGCTTGTAGTACAGAGCCTCTTCTATTGGGTTGAGGTTATTGCGGATGAAGTTCTCTATCCCGGCCAGTCGAAGTGCTGTTTCATCATCACATTCAATAACCCGGGTCTCAACTTCGTGGATGCCCGCCAAACCACATGCACGCCAGCGGCATTCACCTGCAATAAGCAAGTACGCCCCCTGCCCTGTCGGGCGAATAACAATGGGCTGAATGAGACCATCCTGTTTAATGGACGCAGCAATTTTGTTGATTTCCTCTTCTGGGAAATCAATTCTAGGTTGACGATCCCATCTTGTTATCAGGTCTAGTGGTGTATCTTGATAGTAGCTTTTCATGCCTCTACCCTACCCTTCTTGACGTGTTCCGCAATGCTTGAAAAAAGTTGCCACGTGGCAACTTTGCCCTGCTCTATTCATTAAATATCAGCCTTATACGGCAAAAAACACGAAAAAGTGTACCGTTGTTCGACTGGCATTAAAGTAATAATAACAATAAGTTACGACGCCACTGCCTCACCGTGCGGTGACCGCACGAATCCGGACATTGCGTATCGAATGGCTGCACGATAGATCATTGCTTTAACCCCTTCTGCGTGCGGATCTTGGCGCCGGATGATTTCAATTGCATCATCGATTCGCATGAGATTTTCGTCCGTAATAATGACTGTTTCAGTTTTAGGGAAGGTGCTGTTTACCTCCCCTACTCCAACCTTGCTTAAACCAGCATCCTCAAGAAACATTGCCTGCATGGCATCATTGAACCAGAGGCTTTTGTCCTTCTTACGGTAACCGGCCGTCACTATTGCATCACCGAGTGCTTCTTTCATTTCAGCGGTGATCCTAAATGTCACTTTCTTGCTCATGACAAATCCTTTTCAACGTGCTTGATGAACGCGACCCAGGCTTTCTTTACAGATTCAGGGTCATCCCAATTCACACTGCCTAGTGCGCTTGTGTCATCGCCCAACACTTTTTCGATGATATTTCGTGCGACGGTCGGCTTGGAGATGCGCCCCAAAGGTATCCATTTCTTCGTTTTTGCAGGTTTGTTTTTGGCTCCCTGCTTTGTGGGGGCGCTATTTGACAGAGATTTCAATTCAGCGACTGATGCGCCCTTCTTTGCAGCGGCGACCATTTTCTTTCTGACAGCAATGCTATCTGCGCGCGCAATGATGACGGCTTTTTCAATACTGGTGACAGCCTTCTCTGCTAGTGCACTTAAAGCGATGCGTTCTTTTTCACTCAAGATGGCCAAATAGTACCCGGACTGGCCATGACTCTTGCCAATAAGCTTTGACAGGTTGTCGACAGAAATGGCGTTCAACCCACCTTCAAAGCTTTCCCCAATTAATCCTTCAATATTGAGCAGTAACTGGTAAGGCTCGAGATCTTCGCGTTGCAGGTTTTCCATAAACTGGAGGTGACGTTTATTCTTTGGTTCCTCAGCTAATATCCAGCAAGGGGCTTTGGTGGTGTTGGCGAGAAGCCCTGCTAATGTGCGGCGGTTGCCGTGAAGTACACGGTATTTCTCACGCCAACGATAAACCTTAAGCGGTTGCTCAATGCCAACGACCCGGATGGATTGCGCGAGTTCGTGGAGACCTTTGAGGAACCCGTAATTAGGATCATCTTCATTAAGCGTTTCAGGTGTAGATTTAAGCACATCGTCTACGGTCAGATTTGTTTCAGCCCAGCGAGGGTTTTTCGGGTCAATTTCAAGGTCAGAGAGATTGAGCCAATCCGTGTTAAACGTTCCGACCTGGCTCTGCCCGTCCTCAAGCGTTTTATTGATGTCATCATGAATAGAGGAGCCGGAAGAAAACCGCTTACGTTTACTATTCATGATAATTTCTCCTCAATGTACTGGCAAAAGGCCAACGCTTCATCGCGGGCGCCACATTTAGTGCCAGTCAGATCTAGTACGGATGGTGGCAGATGATCGGTAAAATCACTTTCAACAATGGCGGTATACATCCCCATTTTCATCGGCATGATGTGAGTAGCAACGGCGGGCTCGTTGAGCAGGCTTTCAAGTGCGCCCTCGTGTGCGGCAACGTTCTTGCGAAACAGGTTTGGCAGAATACCGAGAATTTCAAGCGCATCGCCGTCAATTCGGTTCTGATTTTCTTTGCGCCACAATTTAAGCACAGACCAAAGGCCCTCGATGGATTGCGGCTCCATTTGTGCGGGGATTAGCAGGTGGGTTGCTGCGCGAATTGCAGAGAGTGATAAGGGGCCGCGATTAGGTCCGGTATCAATAATAGCTAAATCGTATTCATTTTGTACTTCATCGCGACGTAAAAAGTGGCGAAGTGCTTCAGACACGTTTCTGTTTTCAGCATCTCGCAAAGCTTTATCTGATTCCATACGTGCCAGGCGGCTTTCGTCACCGGGTAGAATATCTAGCGTATCGTATGTCGTTGGGTATGGAACGACCTCGCCTCCCATATAGATATCCGCGCTGGAGCTGCGACCTGACCAATCATCATCTTCATCTTTTGAAAATTCAGGATGCATAGGTGGAATAAAACCGTCTTCGCCCATCTCCATCCGGATGAACCGTCTTGAGTAGTTACACTGCGAATCAAGATCGACCGCAAGGACCCTGCGTTTTTTGCGTGCGAAGTATTCAGAGGCGACCTTGCTAACAGTGGTTTTCCCGACCCCACCTTTACGATTTACAACTGCCATAATGTCCATGTAGACACTCTCCTGTTAAGTTATTATGCCGCTGGAATGAAATTGCAATATTTAATTCAAGGTGTTACGATTTTTTTAAGTTCATTGCCAGACGTTATGGTTAGTATAACACCATACTGTATG
>Ga0316207_10004084_pt1 | contig 12979 bp, 7 predicted proteins | sample 6weekpyrite_MG_FD_204943 | JGI IMG/M metagenome (GOLD analysis project Ga0316207, IMG submission 204943) | Microbial mat bacterial communities from mineral coupon in-situ incubated in ocean water Damariscotta River, Maine, United States -... | ecosystem: Environmental > Aquatic > Marine >... | reverse complement strand
TATTTTGCCACGGCATCTATTGCATGCTCTCGAGCATAGCGAGGATAAAGACAAGCTGGCTTTTCAAAAACGTTTTGATGTAGTTTTTGAACGTGTTCGTGAAAAAATGTACGGCGTTGCCAAACGGGTTGTGGCACGGCGCTATGCCTTTGTAGGTGGTATTGTCGCGCTATTTATCTTTTCTGTTTCCATGCTTGTTGGTGGTGTGCTGAAGTTCCAAGCCTTTCCCGACCTTGATGGCGATATTGTGCAAGCACGCATTTTAATGGCCCCAGGTACAACCCTACGCCAATTAGAAGGAGTGGTGAGCCACACTCTGGAGGCCCTTGAGGTCTCCAACGAAGAATTGAGCAAAAATGAAGAGGCCGCATTAGTAAAAAATATACGAGTCACTTTCAGCCAGCATGTGGATGCTTTTGAAAGTGGGCCGCATTTGGCAACTATTGCGGTGGATTTGCTTTCTGCTGAAACTCGTAATGGTACCATTGCTGATTTGACAAATGATTGGCGGGACCGTGTAGGGAAATTGCCAGGCGTATTATCTATACAGTACCGCCAGGCGCAAGTAGGCCCGGCAGGGCGCGCAATCCATATTCGCTTGAAAGGCGATAATATGGATGAACTGGCGTTGGCATCGAATGATCTGAAGGCCTGGCTGCATGGCTATGACGGTGTGGTGGATATTTTGGATGATTTGCGCGCAGGTCGGCCAATATTGCAAATGCAATTGAAGGAAGGGGCTTATTCGCTTGGGATAGATGCACAGACAATTGCTGGGCAGGTGAGGGCCGGTTATCAGGGGATGATCGCCAAGGAGATACAGCGTGGGGATGAGACATACGAAATCCGTGTTTCACTCGACCAGAAATCACGTAGTAGTTTGGACGCCTTTGATCGCTTTTCTGTTGTACATCCCAAAACAGGTGCTGCCATTCCACTTGCGAGCATTGCTGTGGTTGATAATGAGCGTTCTTACAGCCGTATCCACCGTGTTAATAATGTGCGCACAGTAAGTGTGTTTGCTGATGTTGATGTGGAGCGGATTAACGGCGGCGAAGTTCTGAAAGATGTTGGCGAAAAATTGATGCCGCAGCTTTTGGCCAAATATCCAAGCGTGTCTCTTGCCCTAGAAGGAGAGGCCAAAAATAGTGCTGTGACAATGGGATCGTTGCAGCGAGGTTTTATGCTTGGGTTATTCGGTGTTTTCTTGCTGCTTAGTTTGCAGTTTAAATCTTATCTTGAACCCCTTGTGGTGTTGGTGGCTATCCCTCTTGCCTTCATTGGCGTGATATGGGGGCATTTGATCATGGGGATTAATCTAACTATGCCAAGCATGGTTGGTGCGGTGTCACTAGCAGGGATTGTGGTGAATGATAGCATTTTGCTGGTTGAATTTACCAAGGCGAGGGCAAAGGAAGGCATGACACTCCATGATGCAGCCGCCATGGCCAGCCGAGATCGTTTTCGAGCTATTTTCCTTACAAGCTTTACTACGGTTGCGGGTATGCTGCCCTTGTTGTTAGAGACCAGCATGCAGGCGCAAATTTTAATTCCTATCGTGGTGAGCATTGCCTTTGGAATTAGCATGTCGACAATACTTGTTTTGCTGTTTCTGCCTGCCCTCTATTCGATATTTGAGGATCTGGGTTTTACAGAGCCTCATGATGAATTAGATGATGAAACTGAAGGTTCAGAAGCAGTTTCAACCTAAGCAAAATTCAACCTGAACCTAGATGGTGTACGGGCAGACTTCAATAACTTGCATAAAAAGACTAACTGTGTATGATGATGCTCAACTGGAATTGTCTTTAGGGAGAAAGTGGTGTCTGCAACGTTGGTTAATACTGTTAAGTCTACGCTAAAGCCAAATGATCATCCGTACCTAAACGGGGCTTGGGAGCCGATTTGCACCGAGTATGACGCCACCGATATGCAGGTTATCGGTGAAATTCCGAAAGACATTGAAGGCTGTTATATTCGCAACTGCGAAAACCCAGTGCATGAGCCGTTGGGGCGTTATCATCCTTTTGATGGTGACGGCATGCTGCATATGATGCATTTCAAGGACGGCAAGGCGACATACCGCAATCGTTTTGTGCGTACGCGGGCCTTTGAAGCAGAAGCAGAAGCAGGTGAGGCACTTTGGGCTGGCCTTGCTGCGCACCCTGTAAAATCCAAGCGACGCGGTCAATGCACACAAGACCAATTGAAAGATGCATCCTCAACAGATGTTGTGGTGCATGCAGGTAAGATACTATCTACCCATTATCAGTGCGGTGAAGGTTACCGCTTAGACCCAATCACTTTAGATCAGCTTGGCATTGAAAGCTGGACCCCTATCGACGGCATTTCTGCGCACCCTAAAGTAGATGAAAACACAGGTGAGTTGCTGTTTTTTAATTATTCCAAGCATGCGCCTTACATGCATTACGGCGTTGTGGGCGCTGATAATAAATTGAAGCATTATATTCCGATTGAAACACCGGGGCCGCGCTTGCCGCATGATATGGCATTCAGCAAAAACTACTCTATTCTGAACGATATGCCCTTGTTCTGGCGGCCTGAGCTCTTAGAGCAGGGCATACACGCCAATAAATATTACCCAGAGTTAGGCACACGCTTTGCTGTTGTGCCGCGTTATGGTCAGCCTGAGGATATCCGCTGGTTTGAAGCAGATCCAACCTATGTTTTGCACTGGTTGAATGCATATGAAGACGGCGATGAAATAGTACTTGATGGGTATTTTCAGGAAAACCCTATGCCGGGCAGGGCAACTGATGTGCCAGCTGAGTACGCCAGCCTCATGCCATACGTTGATTTGCACTCCCTGCAATCACGCCTACACCGCTGGCGCTTTAATTTGAAGACTGGGGAAACATCGGAGAAGCATTTGGATGACCGAGTGTTGGAATTTGGTGTCTTTAACCAGAAATATGCCGGAAAAAAATACCGCTATTGTTACAGTGTGACCGCTAAGCCGGGCTGGTTCTTGTTTACTGGTATGGTTAAGCACGATCTTGATACAGGGAAAAGCTGGAACCTTGATTTTGGCGAGGAACGTTATGGAAGCGAGGCACCCTTTGTGCCGCGTATCGGGGCTGTCGATGAAGATGATGGGTATTTGGTTAGCTATATCATCGACATGAAAAAAAATACATCTGAGTGTATTCTCGTTGATGCCAAAGATATAGAAGCAGGCCCTGTGTGCCGTATTATGTTGCCGCACCGGATTACCAGCGGCACGCACGCTTGTTGGGCCGATGCAGAGGCACTAAATGTAGGCTAAGTGCCGATTACGAAGCTAACAGTAGTGGTTGCACTGCCGCCAATATTAAGGGTGCCAATGTTTTTGGCGCTTGCTACTTGATAGTCACCGGCTTTTCCTGATGCTTGTTTGGCGGCATCCAGAACCATCCGGGCACCTGTTGCACCAACAGGGTGTCCAAGGCCGATTAAGCCGCCTGACGGATTAATCGGTAATGCACCATCCATGGAGATTGTCCCGTCTTCAATCGCTTTCCAGCTTTCCCCCGGAGCTGTTATGCCAAAATGGTCAATAGCCATATATTCCGTCGTGGTGAAGCAATCGTGTGTTTCTATGGCGTCCAAACTGTGAGGGCCGTTGATATCCGCGCGGCTAAAAGCATCAGTAATCGCACGGCGCACATGAGGGAAAATATAAGGGGCATTCGTTTTGCGGGCTTCTGCTAGTTTGCTTTCATAGCCAAGGGGCGCGGTAGTGTGCCCCCAGCCTTTGATGCGAGGGATGTCTGCAAGCTGTAAATTATGTTTGCTTGCATAGCTGGTAGCGCCTTTTTCACTAGCGAGAAAAACTACTGCCGAACCGTCTGATACTTGGCCGCAGTCTGAGCGGCGTACCATGCCATCTATGATAGGATTTGCTTCATCATTTTGGCTGAAGCTTTGGTCAGTAAACTCCCAGTTACGTGTTTGTGCATTTGGGTTGCGCTTGGCGTTGGCATAATTGATTTCAGCAATTGCAGCTAGGTGCTTGTAATCTAGCCCGTAGCGGCGGGCATATTCTGCACCTAAATTTGAGAACATATGCGGCCATGGGTATTTAACACCTTCACACTCACGGCCTGCCCACATTGCGGGGCCTCCTATGAATTGTGCGGCTTGATCGCCAGGGACATTGCGCATCATTTCAATACCCAGCACAGCAACTGTATCGTAGCGCCCCGCTTCAATTTCGGCGGTGGCGGCGAGCATGGCAATGCTGCTGGAGGCGCAGGCCGCTTCGTGCCGTCCGGCTGGGATACCAGATAAGGCAGGGTTCGCTTCCCCGAAAAAGCCACCAAGATGGCCTTGATTACAAAACAGCTCTGCAGTGAAGTTTCCTACATGTGCTGCGTCAATATCTTGGGGGGCAAGGCCGGTATCATTAAGGCCAGCGTTCAATGTTTGCTCGAACAGGTCAAAAATCTCGTGTCCTTCGCGTGCCCAGTTGCGCGCAAAATCGCTTTGATATCCACCCAAGATAAAGGCATCATTTGCCATATTTTTCTTCCCGTTTGACTACAGCACTCTACCGGTTTCAAAATTACCCAGCTTGCATTCCTTCAATGGCGTTCATTGAGGGGAGCGTTTTCGACTTAGTAATGCCCCACTATGAAACGGTAAGTCTTTTATTGCAAGTTACTGTTATCCTTTAAGTCGATGGAGTAGTCTTATCCCACCAATTTTGGTTCTTCCACCAGTTCTGGTTCATGAATTTGGAATTCGACATCTTCGGGATTTAAAGTTTCACCACAATGATTACAGCATATTACGGCCCCTAAAGGGGCATTGCATTTAGTGTGAAATAACAGCACGGGCGGCCCTTCCTTACTGGCAAACCAGCGATCACCCCATTTAATCAGTTCAAGCTGAATTGGGTATATATCAAGGCCTTTTTCCGTGAGCTTGTATCGATAGCGGGTGGGGCGCTCTTGGTAAGCATCTTTTACCAGAATGCCTGAATCAATAAGGCTATGTAATCTTTCTGACAGGATATTTGTCGCCATGCCTGTATCATCTAAAATATCATCAAATGTATTGATGCCTGTGAAGCATGACCGCAAAACTAGCGCCGACCATCTGTCTCCGATAATGGCTAGAATAGTATCAAATAGCGTGGTTTTATTTTGCCTGTTTTGGGCTGCGCTGGTTTGTCTGCGTCTACGTCCATAGTCCTGAGGCATTTCAGCAAGCCCAGGACCTTCTTCGAAACGAACACTGCGAGCGTCGATATTCTCGTGGCATTGGCTACAGCGGGAGGCCGGAAAAAATGCATGCCCACAGTTTTTATGCATGAGGGCAACTTTAATTTTACCAGCGTGACGCCCCCACTTATTCTCCCAGCGTAGCATCATAAGGGCAATGCCATAAGTACCACGCCCTTTTTCGGTGAGTTTATATTCGTAGCGCTTGGGTCTTTCTTGGTAGAGCTTTTTTTCCATGCAGCCCGCTTCAACCAGTTTACTGAGCCGGTTACTAAGGAGAGAGCGCAAGATACCTGTTCGCGATAGAAAACCGTCGAAACGGTTGACGCGGAGAAAGGCGCTTTCAAGTATAAGAAGGGTTGGTGTATCACCAATCACCTCAAGGGCGCGCCATACAGAACACGCACGGATGTATTTCACCTCGGTCATGAGCCCAGATTACTTCGATAGAGTTATTGGTGCAATGATTATAGCCGTTCAATGACTAGTGCAGTACCAACCCCTGCGCCGCCAGAGATAGCAATAAGGGCTGTTTCTTTATCGCGGCGCTCCAGCTCGTCAACCGCCATGCCGATGAGCGTTGTACCTGTTGACCCCATGGCATGGCCTAGTGCGATAGCCCCGCCGTTTACGTTGAGTTTGTCCAAGGGGCATTTGGTATCGGTTATAAATTTAATAACAGTTGCACCGAAAGCTTCGTTAAACTCTACGAGATCAACAGTAGACATTGAAAGCCCAGCACGCGTAAGTGCTTGTTCCGCAGCAATAATGCCACCGGTAAGCATCGTTACCGGATCCGCGCTTAAATTTGCCATGCTTCGAATTTTGGCGCGAGGCTTAAGCTCACCACAAACATTTGGTGCTGCCAATAACACTGCGGATGCCCCGTCTGCCATTGCGGGTGAATTACCTGCTGTATGAATATGGTGCATCGGGCCTTTCGTGTCGGTGGCCGTTAAGGCGAATTTATCCAGCCCATTAGCACCTAAGTTTGCAAAGGCTGGTGGTAAGCTACTGAGTTGTTCTTTTGTGATCGTGGGGCGGATATTTTCATCTGTGCTGAAATAACCGTCACCAGCTTGATTCGGAACCGGAATGATTGATTTTCTAAAGTGCCCAGTTTTCTCGGCATAGGCTGCACGCTGTTGAGACTGAAGTGCATAAGCATCAATTTGGTCGCGTGTAATGTTGTTCTGAGTGGCGACCAAATCAGCAGCAATTCCGAGAGGGACAAAGCGAGAGCGTTTTGAAATGTCAGGGTCTTGATAGTAAGCGCCTTTATCGGACAATACTGGCACGCGTGACATGGCTTCTATGCCACCTGCGACAGCAACTCGGTCAACACCGGCTATAATTTTACCTGCAGCAATAATGGTAGCATCCAAGCCTGATGTGCAAAAACGGTTTACGGTCATGCCGGGGATAGAATTTGGCCAACCGGCAACTAAAACTGATGTGCGGGCAATGTTACCGCCTTGGTCGCCAATCTGTGTGACACAGCCAAGTATTACATCGTTGATGATGGCAGGGACTATGCCTGTGCGTTGCTCTAAGGCGTGGTACAGGTAGGCCATTTGATCAGCTGGGGCAATATGGTGTAACCCCCCGTTTGGCTTGGCTTTGGCGCGTGCAGTACGCACCGCATCATATATATAAACATCAGTTGCCATCAAAGCAGCTCAGATAGTTCATTACGCAATACTTTGTTCAATGGGCTACGGGGCAGAGAATCTGTAACCACAAGTTTTTCTGGTAACTTGAACGTGGCGAGGCCTTTTCCGGTTAAGTAGCTGTTGATGTTATCTAGGGTAAGAAGGACATCGGGCTTGGGGACAGCCACAACAGCCACGCGTTCACTCAAAATTTCGTCGGGATAGCCGACTACGGCAGCCTCTGATATGTCAGGGTATCCACCTAAAAGATTATCCAGTTCTTCAGGTGATATGTTCATCCCGCCTCTTACAATCAGGTCCTTGCATCGGCCAACAAATCGATAAAAATCATCTTTTTCGCCAGCAATTTCAAACAGATCTCCTGTCCGAAAGTAACCATCACTGTCAAAAACCTCTGCATTATCATGGTCAGATTTGTAATATCCATCGAATACTGCGGGGCCAGTAACACATAGTTCTCCGGGTATGTTTTTGGTGGTGATCATTTCCCCTGTTTCAGGATCACAAAGTTTGGTTTGCATCCGGGCGGCAATCCGATTGCTCCAGTTTAGGCCTTCAACGCCGTAACGTGGGAAATAAAGCGCACGGAGTTCAGGATCAGCCATGTCATGAGGGCAGCTTGAAAGTGTGGTGCCTTCGTTAGATCCAAACACATTAATGACATCAATACCAAGCGTGTCTTTGAAGCCTTTGGTCATGGCGGGTGAAAGCGGCGCACTACCAGATAGAATATATCGCAGTTTTGTAAGGTCGAAAGCTTTTAGGGCTTCAGGCATATGTAAAAGCTGCATAAGCACAGCGGGCGGTGCGACAGTATAAACAACCTGTTCGTTCGCTAATTGGCTAAGGAAGACTTTTGGATCAAATGGGTGATGTAAAATCATCCGTGCGCATTTGCATAGCCAAAGATATAAAAAACCACCAATGCTTGCCATATTCACAAAGGGAAATGGGTTCAGCATTGTTTCGCCGTCCTTCAGGGCTATGCTGTCTTCGCAGGCAATCATTGCATTTAGCCAGTGATTGTGACTGCGTGGTACGCCTTTTGGGCGGCCTGTGGTGCCAGATGTCCAGCAAATGGTATAAATATCATCAGCGCCTGCGCCGTGGCTTTGTGCATATGTTTGGCAAGTGGCAAGGGCTTCAATGTCAGCAGTTTCATTGCCAATTAATTGGGCTGATTCCGGTTGTTCATCACCAAAGGCCAATATTAGTGTTTCATCAGAAAAAGCGGCTTGGCGTGAACTGGTGAAACGCTCGCCCTTAAAGTGCGATATTGAGATATAGGCTTTTGGTTGAAGTGTAGCGGCGATATTGTGCAGTTCATGGCTACCATATTGCATAGGAACAGGACTAATGATGGCACCTAATCTATCGATAGCCAGATATGCGATGACAATTTCAACAATGTTGGGCATTTGCATTACAATGATATCATCGCGCCGAATGCCTGCATCATATAGTTCGCACGCAAGTGCCCATACCGCTGCATCCAGCTCATTATAAGTGAGGCATTTTGGCTCGCCAAAAGAATGGGAAGTCCTATCGGGAGCGTCCAGCAGGGCTTGCTGATTGCCGGCTGTTTTCACGGCCGTATCAAACAAGGTGCTGAGGGTCTCATTGGCCCACCAGCCTTTGCTGCGATAGTCTGCAATCTGTTCTTTGCTACTTGTAATCATTCGTGTGCTTCCTTTGAAATACACTAACTTGCATAAAAGGACTAACTGTGGATTTCCCTCTTGTCAATTCATTGGTTTCTAATTCACGGCACCGGGTTGTATGCTCACATCTTGTTTGAAAACATGCTTGACCGATGAAATCGTGCTGTCTGAAAGCCGGTAGGGGGCAACCATGATGTCTGATGGCTTTAAGGGTATGGAGCCTTCGATATCTTCTGGCCAATCACTGGTTACTTCAGTGGCATGCAATGACACCTCGCCAGTTGTGGAGATTGCAATCTCTAACCCTCCTTCAGGGACAGCAAAATAGTACAGCATAATCGATGAAGGTGGTGTGTCACTTTTTCTTAAAGTTTCTCCACCAATCGTCATGTTGGTAATGGGGGCGCTGCTGTTAAAAGAGGCAGTTATAAAATCGCCGCGATAACCGGGCATTAAAGTGAAACTTACTTTGCCATTTCGGGATGTAGGATTAACGACCGAAACGGATTGCACATTAGAAACTGGTGCGTCGGTAAGTGTGATGCTCCCTTTTCGGTTTGCAATGATTGTTGAGGTTTTAATTTCCTGTGTTTGGCCCTTCATTAATTGCTCAGACCATTTGTCTTGTTTGGCAAGGCGTGTTCCAAAATGATTTGCGCCATCACCAGTGCTGTTCACGGTATAGAAAACTTCGGTGGGTTGATTGAGCCGGTCGCTAAATCCGGGCGCAAAAGCAGCGTAGCCAATAAGGATGAGTCCGAGAGCGGAACTGATTGTTGCAACAGTTCGGTGTGTATTCCTTGTGATATGCATAAAGGTTGGCACGAGCATGAGCATTAATAGCCCTAGTGGCACGACAATTATGGATGGGAAAGAAACCCCCAGCGAGCTATAGCCGGATTCTGTAAGATAGATAAACCAAAGCCCAGCTAGCAGGCTTAAAAAGCTAATGCCAGTAAGGTCTATTTTGCCGCGCTGGTGCAAGATAAGCCCCGTGACAACAAGGATGAATGGCCAGAAGAATAGATAGCTACCAGCGGGAGCCATAAATTGGATGGCCATTGCAGCAAGTAGATAAATGTCAAAGCTCGCCAGCAAGCGTTCGTCATTTTTAATGGGGCTGCGCAGTAAGAAATAGGCGGCCAGTGTTAAGGCAAGGGCAACCACAGCAGGAATCCAGCTCGACTGAAAAATAAACAGTAAGATGCTCAGCAGTATGCCACCTGTGATCCAAGGCAAAGAGAAGCCACGTGCAATCATGCGGAACCAAGCCAGGGCAAAGCCGAAGCTGATCAAAGAAAACCCAAATAGTTGTTCATTCGCTAGTGCAAATAACCGACGCGCTTCAACAACATTTCCTGAGCGTCCCCCAATCATGAGATAGAGGACATCAATAATCAGCCCCATCAGGGTGAAGAAGATTATGGCAGCCGCAGCACCCTTTAGCATGCCGATAAGACTAATTTGTTGTTGTTTTATCTTGTCTGCAGCCAGCCATATCAGGGCTACAACTGCCAGTCCGGTAATTGCCCACGAAAGCCACACTGGATAACTAACTAAAAATAACGTGAGAAAATCAAAGAAGACAACTTCGGATGTATCTTCGAGTGGCAGGGTTTGATTCCCTAAAGCACGTGTCATGGCAAGGGCTTGATCCCCCATGTGTTGAAGAGTAGCCGTGCTCAGGTTGTCTGCATTGTCTCCTTTAGTGTGATAATCATAGAAACCGTCGATAAAGGCGAAATTCATGCCGGGGATGTCTTCAGCCAGTGAAATCGACATGTCAGTATCGTTGGGCATCTCCCTGTAAATAGTGACAGTGAGCGCATTGGCGTGAGGACGGTCTACGGCTTTAGAAAAAATCTCTATCTGTTTGTTATTGAGCGCGCCTGTCTGGAACATATTAACAGGGCCACCGCTGCCCCGTGCTTCAAAGTTTAACACCAATCCAACATCATTTGCCCAGCGGTGCTTTTCAAAGAATGCCTGTGCACCGAAAAGGCCTACCTCCTCAGCATCGGTGATGAGGAAAATGATGTCATTTTGAAGAGGTTCACTTGCTTGTAGTGCGCGGAGTGTTTCTAGCAATGTTGCTGTGCCAGATGCATCGTCTCCTGCGCCGGGCCCATAATAAACGCTGTCATAATGGCTCATAAGCACAAGGGCTTTGCCTGTTTGCCCTGTGCCTTTCAAGCGACCAATAATATTATGAACGAAAGCAGCACTATGGCGTTCTCTCGGGAGGCCTGCGAAATGCTCTGCGCTAGTAGAGCGGTAACTATCAAGGATCTGAGTGCTTTGAATTTCTGTTTCCAGTCCAGCGGCTTGCAGATGCGCAATCAAATCATCCCTAACACGTTTGTTGGCGGGCGTTCCAACGGCATGGGGCTCAGTGGCTATCATGCGTACATGTTCCATCGCTCGTTCTGCAGAAAATTGTGCAGGATCAGCGTCAGCAGGCTTGGGTGCAGGGGGGTGCATGAGTGATTTGTTGATCAATAAAGCAACCAGCAAAAGAAAAGGCAGTGCAAGCTGTTTCCAGTTCCAGTCTTTAAACATAAGTCCCCCCTTTGGTGGCTGCTAGGTGCTAGCCTATTTCATCAATCATCGTGTCACGCATAATAAATTTTTGGATTTTGCCGGTGATGGTCATCGGGAATTCATCAACAACCTTAATGTAGGCAGGAATTTTATAGTGTGCGATCTTGTTTTTACAAAAGTCACGCAGGCTTTCTAAGTCCAGTGCGCCGTCTGGTTTTACTTGTATCCATACCGCCACAGCCTCTCCTAATTTATCATCTGGTACGCCGAATACCTGAGCGTCAGCGATAGCTGGGTGCGTATAAAGAAACTCTTCTATTTCCCGAGGGTAAATATTCTCACCGCCCCGGATAATCATATCCTTGGAGCGTCCTGTAATGCTGACATAGCCTTCATCGTCCATCACGGCTAAATCACCTGTGTGCATCCAGCCTGCTTTATCTATGGCGTCTGCTGTTCGGGCGGAGTCATTCCAGTATCCTTGCATCACTGAATAGCCCCGGGTGACAAGCTCACCTTGAATGCTGCGTCCAACAGTGAGGCCTTCACTATCAATAATTTTAACTTCAACAAACGGCATGATAGTGCCCACAGTGCCGACACGTTTGTCCAGCGGATCATCAGGAGAGCACTGGAAGCTCACAGGGCTTGTCTCTGTCATACCGTAAGCAATTGTTACATCACGCATATGCATATCGTTAATTACGCGTTTCATGACTTCAATAGGGCAGGGCGAGCCAGCCATTGCTCCTGTGCGCAGGGAAGATAGATCATGAGATTTGAAACTGGAGGTTTCCAACTGAGCAATGAACATGGTGGGTACGCCGTATAGGGCGGTACATTTTTCGGCGGCAACGGCCTTCAGTGTAGCCTCCGGCTCGAAGGCTTCAGACGGAAACACCATGCTAGCACCGTGTGTCACGCATCCAAGTACGCCCATAACCATACCAAAACAATGATATAGAGGGACAGGGATACAAAGCTTGTCAGCTTCAGTGAATTTCTGCCGTTTGGCAACGAAATAGCCATTATTGATGATGTTATGGTGCGTTAGTGTTGCGCCTTTTGGTGCCCCGGTGGTGCCTGAGGTGAACTGAATATTGATAGGATCATCTGGTTGCAGTGTTGTTGCCAGTTCCTGTAGTACATTTGTACTGGCATCATCAGCATGATCTGCGAACTCTGAGAAATTGAGGAAGCCATTGTGGGAGTTTTCGCTAATTACAGAGACTAATCTCAGGTCGGGTAACTTCTTGCTCTTCAGATTGCCTATTTGGCAGCGGTCAATTTCTGGCGCTAATTCTCGTACCATTTCCACATAGTTGCTGCTTTTGAAGGTTTCCGCGAGAATCAAGGCGCTACAGCCAGAAACTGTGAGGGCATGTTCCAGCTCAAACCCTCGATAAGCAGGATTAATATTTACCAGAATTAGGCCTGCTTTGGCGGTGGCAAATTGGGTGATAAGCCATTCAATATTATTAGGTGACCAAATACCTATACGCTCGCCGGGTTGAAGGCCTAGTGCAATCATTCCCGCTGCGCAGGCATCGACTTGCGATTTCAATTGATTATATGACCAGTGAATCTTTTGATGACATACAGTTACGGCATCACGCTCGCCAAACGCTGAGACGGTTGCATCGAACATGCGGCCAATTGTTGTAAAAATTAAAGGCGTATCCGACGTACCGCACACATAGCTCAGGTGGCTGCTTGTCATGATGGTCCTCCCGTAACCCAAATGTTAATCTAGGATGAAAGATTATATTTTCCAATGTGATTATTTATCGAAGAAGAGGCTATGAGAAAGACCCGTCTTAGCTAATGTTTAAGGGGTGTATACTCGCATTGTAACAGTCGATTGTTATGTAAATTAACG
>Ga0316207_10004083_pt1 | contig 12979 bp, 12 predicted proteins | sample 6weekpyrite_MG_FD_204943 | JGI IMG/M metagenome (GOLD analysis project Ga0316207, IMG submission 204943) | Microbial mat bacterial communities from mineral coupon in-situ incubated in ocean water Damariscotta River, Maine, United States -... | ecosystem: Environmental > Aquatic > Marine >... | reverse complement strand
ACATTGATGCACTAAAACAATTTGCCATGCAAAATGAAATTGCATTAACCATAGTCGGCCCGGAGGCCCCATTGGTAAATGGTATTGTGGATACTTTTCAGGCAGCGGGTTTAAAAATATTTGGCCCGACACGGGGAGCCGCTCAACTGGAGGGTTCAAAAGCCTTTACTAAAGATTTTCTTGCGCGCAATAATATTCCAACTGCAGCCTACGGAAATTTCACCGATGAAGCTGAAGCCATTGCCTATATAAAACAACAGGGTGCCCCCATCGTTATTAAGGCCGATGGCCTGGCCGCAGGTAAAGGGGTTATTCTTGCACAAACAGAAACCGAAGCCATTGATGCAGTTAAAGACATGCTCTCGGGGAACAGCTTTGGTGATGCGGGCGCACGGGTTGTTATTGAAGAGTTTTTACAGGGTGAAGAAGCCAGCTTTATCTGCATGATAGATGGTAGAAATATTTTACCCATGGCGACTTCCCAGGATCATAAAGCCCGGGATGAAGGGGACACGGGACCTAATACCGGCGGTATGGGTGCATATTCACCCGCCCCCCTGGTGACCGATGACATTCACCAGACCGTTATTGATGAAGTTATTCGCCCCACGGTTGATGGCATGGCAAAAGAAGGACATGCTTTTACTGGCTTTCTATATGCCGGCCTGATGATTGAAGACAATAAACCAAAGGTACTGGAATACAATGTGCGCTTTGGGGACCCTGAAACCCAACCCATTATGATGCGCCTGCAGTCGGATCTTGTTGAGTTATGCCTGGCTGCGGTTGATGGAAAACTTGACCAGCAAACTACGCTATGGGATTCGCAATATGCACTGGGCGTAGTTCTCGCTGCGGGGGGCTATCCCGACAGTTACAATAAAGGCGATGTGATTAGTGGTCTTGAAGGCCTGGACACACACAAAACAAAAGTCTTTCACGCGGGCACCACCATCAAAGATGAACAGGTTGTGACCCATGGTGGTCGGGTACTGTGTGCTTGCGGTATGGGCAATACCGTTGCCGAAGCACAGCAAGCCGCTTATGAAATAGTTGAAAAAATCCACTGGGATAACGTATATTACCGTAAAGATATTGGATTTAAAGCACTTTAGCCACTCAGGAATAAAAACCCTGCCATGGCACATCTCCATCGGGGACAGACCGCCGCTTTTTGCGCTCTGTCCCCTGTTTTGATTCCGATCTGATTGGCAGAGAGAGATACCACAGCGGGCAGTTATTAATTGGTATAACTCAGGAGACAAAGCCAAAAAAACAAGGCTCATCCCCCGGACAAAGGAAGCGGCTTCAGAATAATTTTAAAAAAAGACAATAAAATGGATAATAAAAAATACAACGTCACCATTCTTCAGACACAGGCATCTGAACCAGTCACTGCTCAACTGGCTAAACTATTTAAAATTTCTGCCGGTAAAGCCCGGCAAATTCTACAAAAAGAATCGTTCATCATAAAAAAGCAAACTGATAAATCAACCGCTGAAAAATTTCATAAAGCCATTAGCGCCGCGGGTGTAAGTTGCAGAATTGATGAAATATTAGATGAAGAAGAAACCGCATTACCGGTAATTGAAGAATTAGAAACATCTGCTCAGGGAAAACCCCTGACAGATATCACCCGACCTGATATCACACCCTTACACAATGAGCATGCCAAGCTGACACTTGCCGCCGGGCCTGCAAAAAAAAATACCAGCCAGGATGAGATCATTGAAAATATTGACTCAGCTAATTTCTGCCCTGACTGCGGTACTATACGAGCCAGTGAAAATTCAACCTGCCTTCACTGTGGTTACGACCCGGAAACCCTGAAGCGCAACAACACTAAAGCGGCCCTAATCAAAGTGGCCATAATTATTGTCATACTCGCCATTGGCGCAGGTATTGGATTTCCATTTTATCAGCAATATGCTAAACGCATACAAATTGAAGAAGACCTTAAACTGGCCTTTGACACCCGCAATAAGGTGACTGAATTTATTCACCAAACTAATTTCTGGCCCAACCAGAATATCGACGCGGGCCTGGACAAACAAATTAATAACCAATCTATAAAATCCGTCATTGTAGGGGAAGGCGCGGTTATCACTGTGGTTATACGGGCACAGGTACTTGATGGAGAGGAGCAAACACTGATACTCACACCAAACATATTAAAAGGCCGCATTGTCTGGAACTGCCTGAAAGGCACATTAAAAGAAGAATTCAGACCTGAAGTTTGTCGAGCGCATGACCGCTAATAAGTTACTGTTTTTTATTGAAAATCATTGCTGTCCCGTTAACCACTAGAGACATGAGTTGGGGGCACCTGTCTAAGACCGTCACCCGCATGGACGCGGGTGTCGAGCCACCAGGGAGGGTTTTACGGCGTGTCTTAGACAGGTGTCTCCAATTCATGTCTCGAACAGAATGACATGTTAAATAATCTAGCCACAATACGCTTTAAACATAAAGCTATTTCCGTTAACGGGACAGCAATGATTGAAAATATAAAAACGATTAACACTCTTATGAAGCTTGCTTCTGCCCGATGTAATATAGCCAGGACAAGATACCGGCTACTCCGTTTCTATTAGATCATGCAATATAGTTAATTTTATGCAATTTACTTTATCCTGCGCATAAAAAAAGCCGGCTTGATGCCGGCTCCGAACTTTACGGATTTCCACGCTAGTTTTAAAATGTTTGACCCGATTTTAAACGTTTCCAGAGGAATTGATGGTCCAATCACGGACACATCGTTTAGCGGGAGAGTCACTTATTAACGCATAACTCAGCCATTAAAAGCAAGATATTTTATCAACTATTTTTAAAACTCATACCCTAAATTTACAAACACTTATCACTGTCCTATATAAGGTTTTTCCTATATTTGAAATATCTTGCCCCCTAAATATAATTTTTTAAGGTAAACTCTCATCTTTGATTTTTCAAAAAATTGCATAAATGACTGAATACACTTTAAATTTTAATCAGTCCTCATGATATAACGGATTAAGGAAATGCCCTCATCTTCTTGAGATATCTATAATACATGACTGAATACGCTCTAATCTTAATTAGTACTCTTGATTTAAATGATCAAATGAGTTCTCTCATTACCTTGAGATGCCTATAGACATGACTGAATACGCACTAATCTTAATCAGTACCATATGGGTAAACAATTTCGTCCTGGTGAAATTTCTTGGCCTGTGCCCATTTATGGGCGTTTCCCGTAAGCTGGAAACGGCAATAGGTATGGCACTGGCGACTACTTTTGTGCTTACACTTTCATCTATTTGCAGCTATCTGGTTAACCAGTATATTCTGGTTCCCCTGGATATCACCTATTTACGAACCATTATGTTTATTTTAGTGATTGCTGTTGTGGTGCAATTTACCGAAATGGTGGTACACAAAACCAGCCCATTGCTCTATAACGTACTGGGTATTTTTTTACCCCTGATCACCACAAACTGCGCTGTGCTTGGCGTTGCGCTACTGAATATTCAGGAAGAACATAGCTTTCTTCAATCTGTATTTTATGGTTTTGGTGCATCAATTGGCTTTTCAATGGTGCTAATACTCTTTTCCGGCATACGCGAGCGCATCGCCGTAGCAGATGTTCCAGAAGCTTTCCAGGGAACCGCAATTGCAATGATTACCGCAGGCATCATGTCACTGGCCTTTATGGGCTTTATTGGTCTGGTGAATTAAGCTAAATGTCGATACTAACCGCCGTCATTACACTTGCCAGCATTTCTGTTTTTTTCGGTTTGCTACTCGGTTATACCTCGGTTAAATTTCATGTAGAGGGTGACCCGGTTGTCGATAAAATCGATGCACTACTACCCCAAACCCAGTGTGGCCAATGTACTTTCCCTGGTTGTCGCCCCTATGCTGAAGCAATTGCCCGTGGTGAAGCAAATATCAACCAGTGCCCTCCCGGTGGTGAAGTTACTATGCTAGCACTCTCTGACCTGCTAGGTGTTGAACCCCTGGCACTGGATGATGAGCATGCGGATACACCGGAAAAAACCGTGGTTTATATTGACGAACAAACCTGTATTGGATGCACATTATGTATTCAGGCCTGCCCTGTGGACGCCATATTAGGCGCTGCAAAACAAATGCACACAATTATAGAAAGTGAATGCACCGGTTGTGATCTATGTATTCCGCCCTGCCCGGTTGACTGCATTCATATAAAACCCGTTAAACTTGAGCAGGATACCTGGTGCTGGTCTTTACCTGAATCAACTGACACAGCACCTAAGGCCTGAACTAAAAAATAATTTAAGATACGTAAACAAAACAACACTAAAGATAAAGACGATAGCGATATAAATCTAACAATATGACTCGATCCTCAAACCAGCTCTGGCATTTCCATGGTGGCTTAAAACTCGACAGCAATAAAGCAATGTCGACCAACACGCCCATTGTTAAAGCCTCTTTACCTGAACGTTTAGTAATACCTGTGCAGCAGCATATTGGTAAGGCAGGACAACTACTGGTAAAAGTGGGTGATAAGGTTTTAAAGGGTCAGCCGCTTGCGGAGAGCACTGAATATGTAAGCGCCCCCATTCATGCCCCCACTTCCGGCACCATTGTTGACATTGATGAGTTACCCGCCCCCCACCCCTCAGGTTTAAATACACTTTGTGTTGTACTTAAATCTGACGGTGAAGATAAGTGGATAAAACTGAAACCTACCCGCTACCCAAATACAAAATCCCCCGCTGAATTACGCCAGCTAATACGCAAGGCAGGTATTGTAGGTTTAGGGGGTGCTGCATTCCCCACCGCCGTTAAAGTAAACCCAGGCCCTGAAGCACATATTGAAACCCTGATTATTAACGGCGCAGAATGCGAGCCTTATATCAGTTGTGACGATATGCTGATGCGAAAATATGCCGAAGAGGTTATTTCTGGTAGTAGCATTATCCAATATATGGTGTCAGCCACATACTGTTTAATTGCAATTGAAGATAATAAACCCGAAGCGATTAAAGCCATTGCAGCGATTATAAAAGAAAAAGCATTACATACAATTGAAGTGGTATGCATACCAACGTTATACCCAACAGGTGGCGAAAAACAATTAGTAAAAGTACTCACGCATAAAGAAGTACCCAGCGATGGCCTTCCATCTGATATTGGTTTATTAGTCCAGAATGTGGGCACCGCGGTAGCCGTTCATAAAGCCATTATTTTTGGTGAGCCCCTTATTTCACGTATTGTTACCATTACCGGTGATGGCGTGAAACAAGCGCAAAATATGGAGGTGCTAATTGGCACCTTTATATCCGACTTAATCGAGCAGTCGGGTGGATACCACGAGAATGCCAGCAAGTTAATTATGGGGGGGCCGATGATGGGCTTTACCCTGGCAACCGACCATCTACCTGTCATTAAAGGTAGTAACTGCATTCTGGTAGAAAACACCCCGGAAGAAACACCTGCAACCATGCCCTGTATTCGCTGTGGCGCCTGTGCAACAGTTTGCCCGGCACAGCTTTTACCACAGCAACTTTTCTGGATGGCCAGTTCGAAAAACTTTGATCTGGTGCAGGATTATCATTTATTCGATTGTATTGAATGTGGTTGTTGCGCTCAGGTTTGTCCCAGTCAAATTCCACTGGTGCAATATTATCGATTTGCAAAAACAGAAATATGGAACCAGGAACGTGATCGAATAAAATCAGACCATGCACGGGTAAGGCATGATTTCAGGCAGACTCGCATCGACCAGGAAAAGAAAGAACGCGCAGAAAAATTGCGTAAGAAAAAAGAATTATTAGAAAAGAAAAAAAATGCGGAAGCGGCTGCAAAAAAAGAAGGTAATGAAACAGAAGTTGACCCTAAAAAAGCAGCCATTGAAGCTGCAATGAAACGGGTACAAGATAAAAAAGCGGCTAAGCAAAACAGTAATGCGAGCACTAATGAAAAATAATTCTTTGACACAGAGACGCAGAGGCACAGAGGTTTTTTCGGAAAAAAATAAAAAGGCATTTGCTCTGTGTCTCTGCGCCCCTGTGTCAAAATATTTTAATGTTATGAACACAAATTCCAACGCTCATAATTCTAAAAATACCGGAAAGCACAATGCAATTTAAAACCGCCAGCTCACCACATATTGCACAACAAAATAATATTCAGGCTCTCATGTTTAAAGTTTTGCTGGCAATGATTCCTGGCACTATTGCAATGATTGTCTTCTTTGGCTGGGGCGTATTAATCAATATTATCCTCGCATCTGTCGTTGCTCTATCTGCTGAATCATTAATACTCTGGTTGCGAAATCGCCCGATCAAACCCTATATAAGCGATGGTAGCGCACTGCTCACCGCCTGCCTGCTTGCCCTTGCCCTGCCACAATTAGCACCCTGGTGGTTGACAGTTATCGGCACCCTGTTTGCTATTGTCGTTGCCAAGCATTTATATGGTGGCCTGGGCTTTAATCCCTTTAATCCTGCAATGGTTGGATATGTGGTGGTTATTATTTCTTTTCCTAAAGAAATGACGCAATGGGTCCCCCCTTTACTGGAAACCTACACCCAACTTTCATTCTCTGAAACATTACAGATTATTTTTGGTGGAGACTTACCCCTTACTTACACCTGGGATGCCATAACAATGGCAACCCCACTGGATACGGTAAAAACCCAGCTGGGCCTGGAATTAAGTATTAATGAAATTGAAAATCATGCTGTATATGGGCCGATGTTTGGCTCAGTCGGTGGATTTGGCTGGGAATGGATCAATGGATTATTTCTAGCAACAGGTTTATTCCTCGCATTAAAAGGCATCATTGACTGGCGTATCCCCGCAGGCCTGATCGCCGCATTATTAGTTTTGTCAAATACCTTTGCGCTTTACGATTACGCCTCTTTCACGCCGCCCACTTTTCATTTATTTAGTGGCGGCATTATGCTGGCGGCATTTTTTATTGCCACCGATCCGGTAACCGCAACCACCACTACCAAAGGACGCTGGCTTTATGGAGCGGGTATAGGCGTATTTATTTTTATTATTCGTACCTGGGGTGCTTACCCGGATGGCATTGCCTTTGCGGTTATCTTAATGAATATGGCCGCCCCTTTGCTGGATTATTACACTATGCCCCGTGCCTTTGGCCATAGCTGGACTGAGTTCCCACATCACCATAAAGCAGATGATGATGAATAATAAACGATATATTTTAGTCAGTGGCTTAATACTCGGTCTGTTTGCCATTCTTGGTACCGCATTAGTGGGCATTACCCATCAGGCAACGATAGAAAAAATAGCGGATAATGAACGCCTCGCCCTGCTGAGAAAGCTTAACCAGATTTTACCATCCGATAAATATGACAATGATTTATTACACACAACAATCAGCATAGAAGCGGATAACCGATTAGGCCAGAAAAAAAAATCCACTCTTTATATTGCAAAGCAACAAAACAAAATAAGTGCGATGATTTTTTCAGTGATTGCACCTAAAGGGTATAGCGGTGAAATAAAAATGCTGGTGGGTATTAATATCGATGGCACACTGGCCGGTGTACGCATTGTAAGCCACAAAGAAACACCCGGGCTTGGGGATGCAATGGAAACAGAAAAAAGCGACTGGGTCTTTGGCTTTAATGGCAAGTCTCTGCATGCACCTGCAGAAAAGGACTGGAAAGTTAAACGCGATGGGGGGGTATTCGATCAGTTTACCGGTGCCACAATAACCCCTCGAGCAGTAGTGCAGGCTGTGCATTTATGTCTGGTATACTTTGACAGACACAAAAAACAGTTGGTCGATCAATTCAATAAGCAGATAAGACAGTCTTCACCTGACAACAATTTAACTGAACCGGCAAAATGAGCCGTCAAAATGAGCAATAACAACTACAACGAAATCAGCAAAAATGGACTGTGGAACAATAATGTTGCACTGGTGCAACTGCTAGGCCTCTGCCCGTTGCTGGCGGTTACCGGCACCGTTGTTAATGGCCTGGGCTTAGGCCTGGCAACGCTGTTAACACTGGTGTTATCTAATGCCGTTGTTTCTGTCATTCGTCACTGGGTTCGCCCGGAAATACGGGTGCCCGTTTTTGTTATGATTATTGCTTCGGTGGTCACCACGATTGAATTAGCTATGAATGCCTGGCTATATGAGCTTTATACCGTGCTAGGCATTTTCATACCGTTAATTGTAACCAATTGCGGCATCCTCGCACGTGCTGAAGCCTTCGCCTCTAAAAACAGTTTAATTCCCTCAGTCATTGATGGACTAATGATGGGCCTCGGCTTCTCGCTAGTGCTGGTTACCCTGGGGGCTATTCGGGAAATTCTCGGCTACGGAACCCTGTTTAGTAATGCCCATTTAATGTTTGGTGAAATAGCGCGTAACTGGACATGGGTCTTTGTAGAAGATTACTCGGGTTTTCTGCTGGCCATTTTGCCACCCGGCGCATTTATCGGCATGGGTTTAATTATTGCGTTAAAAAATGTCATTGATAAACGCAATAAGAAAAAGCAAACACTCTCTGCAACCCAGGCTACAACCACATCAGAAGTTACCGTTTAAGCACTAATGAACAAACTGAAACGCAGCGAAATTTTTTCCCGACTCAAAGCTGAAGATCCCGAACCCACCACAGAGCTGGAATATTCAACACCTTTTGAATTACTGGTAGCGGTTGCCTTATCTGCACAATCAACCGATAAAGGTGTTAACAAAGCGACCAGGAAATTATTCGCCGTGGCCAATACACCTGAAAAAATGCTTAAGCTGGGTGAAACTGGCTTAAAAAAATATATAAAAACAATTGGCCTGTATAACACTAAAGCTGCAAATATTATAAAAACCTGCAAAATGCTTATCGAGCAACATAACTCAGAAGTCCCCGATGATCAGCAGGCACTGGAATCACTGGCCGGTGTTGGCAGGAAAACTGCCAATGTCATTCGCAATACCGCATTTGGTCACCCCACTATGGCGGTAGACACCCATATTTTTCGGGTTTCAAACCGCACTAAAATTGCCCCGGGAAAAACCGTGCTGGAAGTAGAAAAGAAATTACTCAAATTTATACCTCCGGAGTTTATGTTAAATGCACATCACTGGCTCATTTTACATGGCCGCTATACCTGCATTGCACGAAATCCACGCTGCGGCTCCTGTATAATTGAAGACCTTTGTGAATTTAAACAAAAGAATATTGACTAGTATTCATTCTTAATATTCCTGTAAATGTTCCAGGATTAATCATGGAAAACACACCACATGTTTGGCACCGACCGTAACCAGTTAAGACAAATGTATAAAACTGCCTGGGAGAAATTCCAGCAACAGAAAATGTTAACTCCACTTGAAATTCAAATTACAGACGTTATTAAAGAGCACCCTGAATACCATGACTTTGTTATTCAGTTAGATAAAGATTTTTTACCTGAATCAGGCCAGACCAACCCATTTTTACATATGGGTTTACACCTGGGGCTCAGGGAACAGCTAGCAACCAATCGCCCTTTGGGCATAACGGATATCTACAACCAGCTAGTTAAAATAAAAGGCTCAACCCATGATGCAGAACACAGCATGATCGAATGTCTCGCGGAAGCCATGTGGTCATCCCAGGCGAATAATACCCCCCCCGATGAAGCCCGTTATCTTATCTCGTTAAAAAAACTATTAGAGATATAAATACATTATTAAACACCCCTATATTCGAATTTACTTATACACAAACTAAAGTTTAGACAAACTGTGGAACTTGGATTAAATTCTATGTCTAACTTTATCGAAAGTTAAAAAATGTGAACCTGTCGAGAACCCGAAAGCCTAAATTTTATGTCAATTAGGAAAAAAGGGGGCTAGACTCAAGCTCTTAAACCAACCCATAAGGTATAAAAAAGATGACAAACTTAGTTAATAAATCTCTTATTGCAGCATTAAGCTTTTTATTTGTAATGGCATTCAGCCCAATCACAAATGCAGCAGAAAACCCATTCGGAATGAGTAGCATTGACACTGACCAGATCACTGTAGCAGAAAAAGGCAAATGTGGTGAAGGTAAGTGCGGCGGCAGCAAGAAGAAAGAAGGTAAATGTGGCGAAGGCAAATGCGGCGATGGCAAAAAGAAAGCAGGCAAGTGCGGTGAAGGCAAATGCGGCGATGGCAAAAAGAAAGAAGGCAAGTGCGGTGAAGGTAAATGTGGTGGTAGCAAGAAGAAAGAAGGCAAGTGCGGTGAAGGTAAATGTGGCGGTAATTAATAGCCAGTAAACTTTCAATCAAGCAATGATTGTCTTATGCTAAATAAAATGGCTCCGATTTTCGGGGCCATTTTTGTTTAGAGCTGGATCAAGATTTACTTGAACCTAGAAAAATCAGTTGGCCGTACATTTATAGTACAACATCAGGCTAGCCAGCAAAAAACAATAATTACTGCTATTTTATTTATACAAAACTTATAACAGTAGAATAAATATGAATGAAACCACATTCTTTCAGAACCTGCTAGAAATACTTGCCATCTTATTTGTTACATCGGTCGGTGTTGCCAGCATAGTTGTTATCATTATTTATTTTATTGATCGTAACCAGACGGTACATGCCATTCGCCGTAATTATCCAGTCATCGGACGATTTAGATACTGGTTTGAACACCTTGGCACTTTTTTTCGCCAGTATTTTTTCACTATGGATCGCGAAGAACTACCATTTAACCGAGCTGAAAGATCCTGGGTTTATCGAGCCGCAAAGAACATCAGCAACACGGTTGCCTTTGGTTCGACTCGAGATTTAAAACCCGCGGGCACCGTTATTTTTGTTAACTGCCCTTATCCAACGCTGGGAAAAGATGCGGTGACACCGAAGCCCGTGACTATTGGTGAAAGTTGTGAACAACCATTCACCACCTCTTCAATTTTTAATATTTCTGGTATGAGTTTCGGTGCCCTCTCAAAACCTGCAATTACTTCATTATCTCACGGAGCTCGCAAAGCTGGTGCATGGATAAATACAGGTGAAGGTGGTTTATCGCCTTACCATCTTGACGGTGGCGCAGATATTGTATTTCAAATTGGTACGGCAAAATACGGGGTAAGAGATAAGGACGGTAACCTGTCAGATGAAAAACTAAAACAGATTGCAGCTATTGAACAAGTTAAAATGTTTGAAATAAAACTCAGCCAGGGAGCCAAACCAGGCAAAGGCGGCATACTCCCCGGCAACAAGGTCACTACAGAAATTGCTGAAATTCGGGGTATTCCAGTAGGTGAAGATTCTATCAGCCCTAATCGCCATCCTGAAATTAATTCAAATGACGATTTATTAAATATGATTTATCACATTCGAACCGTCACCGGAAAACCCGTTGGTTTTAAAGTGGTTATTGGAGCTTACGGATGGATTGATGAGTTATGTAAAAAAATTCAATCCCGTGGTTTAGAATATGCACCTGACTTTATTACCATTGATAGTTCAACCGGTGGTACAGGTGCTGCCCCCATGAGCCTGATAGATTATGTGGGTTTACCAATTGAGGAAAGCCTGCCTTTAGTAATTGATAAACTACAGACGCACGGTCTGCGCGAGCACATTAAAATTATTGCATCGGGTAAATTAATTACACCAGCTGAAGTTGCCTGGGCATTATGTATGGGGGCTGATTTTATTGTTACTGCTCGTGGTTTTATGTTCGCCCTGGGGTGTATACAGGCACTGCAATGTGATAAAAACACCTGCCCTACGGGAATTACAACCCATAACATAAAACTCCAGCGTGGTCTGGTTCACTCCCAGAAGTCATGGCGAGTGACTCATTATATTCAAAATATAATCCATGAAGTCGGGGTTATTGGCCACTCATGTGGCATTAAATCAGCACGAGAATTTACCCGGGATCACGCAAGAATCGTTCAGAGCAATGGTTGCTCAAAGTCATTAAGCGAGCTTTACCCAGAAGGATGACCCCGTAGATTAAACAGAGAAATTTGGCTTCAGAAATCAGGCTGGTAAACTAATCTGAACTTAAAATAAAGATTCAAGTCAATGTAGCATAATAATTTTAAAAAAGGCCCCATATGAACAAGTTAATCGACACCCTAACAGATGCCCATTCTTTCTTTCTCGATAAGATAAAATTTTTCGATTTTATTGCTCCCTTATTATTAAGGCTTTATCTTGTACCTATCTTCTGGATGGCTGGCACAAAAAAACTCGGCAGTATGGAAGACACTATTGCCTGGTTTGGAAACCCAGACTGGGGTTTAGGCTTACCACTTCCCGGCTTAATGGCATACCTTGCTACTTACACCGAAGTCATTGGGGCAATTTTTCTATTCTTTGGCATTTCTGTTCGCTGGATATCTATTCCTTTAATGTTTACCATGTTTATAGCCGCGGTTAGCGTACACTGGCAAAATGGCTGGCTAGCTATTGCAGAAGGCTCAGGTTTCTTTGCAACTGATCGTACTGTAGGTGCAATAGAAAGACTAGATAGAGCTAAATCAATCTTACAGGAAAATGCAAATTACAGTTGGTTAACTGAAAATGGAAGCCTTGTAATACTCAACAACGGCATAGAATTTGCGGCAACTTATTTTATTATGCTGTTAGCTTTAATGTATTTAGGTGCAGGTAAACTCAGTATTGATCACTTCTTAAGTAAGCGGTTTATGGATTAACAGGAAGTTATTAATTAATAGCTTCTGTAAATTTACCAGAAGCGGAAGATAACAGTTTATATACTCACTGCTAAATTGCTCTGTTAAGGCACATCTCCATCGGGGATAGACCGCCGTTTTTTGGCGCTCTGTCCCTGAGGTATCCCCACGAAACATGCATTAAAAACAAAAAGATAAAGGCATTTTGTCCGCAAATAAACGCAAAAACACGCAAAGTTTTTATGTTTTTACGCCTTCGGCGTACAACGCACTATCAATGCTTTTGCTCTTATTAGTAGGCCTAGCCCTTTGAAAAAGAGAGAGCTTGCTAGCG
>Ga0316207_10004082_pt1 | contig 12981 bp, 10 predicted proteins | sample 6weekpyrite_MG_FD_204943 | JGI IMG/M metagenome (GOLD analysis project Ga0316207, IMG submission 204943) | Microbial mat bacterial communities from mineral coupon in-situ incubated in ocean water Damariscotta River, Maine, United States -... | ecosystem: Environmental > Aquatic > Marine >... | reverse complement strand
TCTTCTTTTAACAAATCGGCCAGCTTCTGGTCTGAAAGGACCTTTTTGGGATCCTCTGCATCGGTTAGCGCCTTGATCCGCGCCTTGATCGCTTCGGATGAGGCGCCTTCGCCGTCGCTGGATGCGACACCGCTGGAGAAGAAGTATTTCAATTCAAAGCAGCCGCGATCGCAATGAAGGTATTTGTTGCTGGTGACGCGGCTGACGGTGCTTTCGTGCATGTCGATCTGTTCGGCAACTTCGCGCAAGGTCAGCGGGCGCAGTTCGGATACGCCGCGGCGAAAGAAGCCGTCTTGCTGTTTAACGATTTCAGCAGCCGTTTTGAGGATCGTCTTTTGCCGCTGGTCGAGCGCGCGGATCAGCCAATGCGCATCGGCGAGCTTTTCCTTTAGCCAGCCTTGCGCCTCTTTACCCGGAGACCCTTCGTTTATCTCGACATAATAACTCCGATTGACCACGAGGCGCGGCAGCGTTTCTTCGTTTAGGGCTATGTCCCATCCGCCATCATCCTTGGCGCTTAACAAGACATCAGGAACAACCGCATCGTTTGTTGCAGGGGCAAAGGCGAGACCGGGCTTTGGGTCAAACTCGCGCAGTTCGGACAACATGTCCGACAAGTCTTCATCATCGACCCTGCAAAGGCGTTTGAGCCGTGCCACCTCGCCCTTGGCCACCAGTTCAAGGTTGTCGAGCAGGGCGGCCATGCACGGGTCGTAGCGATCGGCATCCCTTGCCTGGATCGCCAGACATTCCGATAGACTGCGCGCGCCTACCCCGCTGGGCTCACACATCTGGATCACGGTTAGTGCATCCTCGACCACGTCGAGGGACGTGCCAAGGTCATAGGCGATTTCGCGCAGGTCGCTTGCCAGATAGCCCGCTTCGTCGAGCAGCCCTGCGATATGGCGCGCGGCAAAGGCTTCCTTGGGATTGCATGCAAGCGCGCCGATTTGTTGTTCAAGATGTTCGGCCAAGGTGAGTTCAGCGGCACGCGTGGCATTGATGTCTGGGAAATCCTCGCCCGACATGCCCGATCCACCTGCAGCCGAGCCCCACTCTGCATCCGACTGCGCGGCGCTTTCTCCTGTGTCTGTGTCACGATCAAGCGCGCCGGTATCTATATCAAGTGGCGCTTCGCTTTCGCCTTGCGCCTGCGCCATCAATTGATCGGATGTGAACTCTTCGCGCGGGATATCGTCAGGCTCTGAGGGTGCATCGCTATCTTCGCGTGAAACAGCACCGGCCTCGAGCAGCGGATTCGCCTCGAGCGCTTCGCCAATAAACGTCTCGATCTCGAGATTTGACGCCGCCAGCAGTTTGATCGCCTGCTGCAATTGCGGCGTCATTACCAATTGCTGGGATTGGCGAAGATCCAGTCTGGGGCCGAGCGCCATCGAACGAATTCCTAGAGCGTGAAGCCCTCACCAAGGTAGAGCCTCTTCACATTCTCATCCTCGACCAATGCCTGCGGCGTGCCCGCAAACAGCACCTGACCGCCATAGATAATGCAGGCACGGTCCACGATATCGAGCGTTTCGCGCACATTGTGATCGGTAATCAGCACGCCGATCCCGCGATCTTTCAGGTCTTTCACCAGATCACGGATGTCGCTGATCGAAAGCGGGTCGATCCCGGCAAAGGGTTCATCAAGCAGCATGATCGAAGGTTTTGCCGCCAATGCACGCGCGATTTCGCAGCGCCGCCGCTCACCACCCGAAAGCGCCATCGCAGGGCTTTCGCGCAATGCAGTCAGACCAAACTCACTCAGTAGCCTTTCAAGCTCTTCACTGCGCGTATCGGCATCAGGCTCAACCATTTCCAGAACACAATTGATGTTCTGTTCAACGGTCATCCCCCGAAAGATGCTGGTTTCCTGCGGCAGATATCCAAGCCCGAGGATTGCGCGGCGATACATCGGCAACGCGGTCACATCTTCGCCATCCATAAGGATGCGGCCAGAATCCGGTTTCACCAGACCCATGATCGAATAAAAGCATGTGGTCTTACCCGCACCATTCGGTCCAAGCAGGCCGAGCACTTCGCCCTTGCCGACAGTCAGCGAGATATCGGTAAGAACCGCGCGCTTGTCATAGCTCTTGGCAATCGAGATGACTTCAAGCCCGCCATCAGGAAGCGGCGCGTTGGCGGTTGCAGTCTCCGATTCGGGCGACTGGTCGGCCAAATCGGCAAAAGTGGAGGTTTCGCTCATGGGTTATAGCTTTAGCACCGCTTCGGCCGCAGAAAAGAGCGTCATGGCCCATTTTGGCAAGATTTTTGCTTTCGGCGACGATTGTGCGGGGTAAGCGCGTTGAAATACCGCCATTTTCTTGCGTGGCCCGGTGGGTTGGCGACGCTTTCTTGCAAGAAAAGCAACCGAAAATCTCTTTGGTTACCGAGGTTGCAACATCCGCGCGTCTTTGAGATACTCCTTACCGAACGACAAAACCGTTGGGGAGCGGATGAATGAACGAGCTGTCACAACAGCACGAAGCCACTGGTAAGGCGCGCGACTGGCGCAAAGCGATGAGCGACAATGTCGCCTGGGCGCTTTTGGTCTACACCGCGTTGCAGATCTTCGCGACGGTCAAGGCGCTCGCCAATGGCTCTTCGTCGATCCTGCCCTATGTCGCGCTGGTCGTTCTGGTCGCCGCGATCATCCCGGCCTGCCGCTGGTTTGAAAAGCGCTGGTCACACCTATCCGACGAACAGGCAGGCGATGAAGCCTATGCAGGCGCATTCCGCCGCGACCAGATCGGCCTGTGGATGCTGGCCATTCTTCTACCGCTCGTCCTGACCGGCATTTTCAAAGCTATTCTTTAAGCTTTAGCGCGCTCAATCGCTTCGATCACAATGCGGCGCGCTTCGGCGCGGTCGCCCCATTTGCCGATACGTACCCACTTTTCTGCTTCCAGATCTTTGTAGTGGGTGAAGAAGTGTTCGATCTGCTGCATGATGATTGATGGCAGATCCTTGGTTTCCCCGACATCTGAATAATACGGGAATGTCGTATCAACCGGTACGCAGACCAGTTTTTCATCGCCGCCATGTTCGTCTTCGAGGTTGAGCACGCCGATTGGACGCGAGCGAACCACGCAGCCAGCAATAAAGGGCGAGCGCGCAATCACCAGCGCATCAAGCGGATCGCCATCCGGGCTGAGTGTGTGCGGGACAAAGCCGTAATTGGCGGGATAGCGCATCGGCGTATGCAGGATACGATCCACAAACAGCGCCCCGCTCTCTTTGTCGAATTCGTATTTGACCGGCTCACCGCCTGTCGGAACTTCGATAATGACGTTGAGATCGTCAGGAGGATTGGTGCCGGTGGAGATTTTGTCGATGCGCATTTTGATTCCTGCTCTTTGTCTGGCCTTCTCCCCAAAAGGCGTGTTCGGGGCCGTTAGCGATCTTGGGTTATTGCGGCAAGATCGTGTGTGCCCTAATCGCGCTTGCAAGAGATAGGACACACATGAGCAAGAACACGCCTAAAGCCATTCGCGGCACGCAGGACATTTTCGGCGCCGATGCCGAGGCTTTCGCCTTTGTGGTCGAAACATTCGAGCGGGTGCGCAAGCTCTACCGTTTCCGCCGGGCCGAATTTCCGGTTTTCGAAAAGACCGAAGTGTTCGCGCGCTCGCTGGGTGAAACCACCGATGTTGTCTCCAAAGAGATGTATTCGTTTGAAGATCGCGGCGGTGATTCGCTAACATTGCGCCCCGAATTCACCGCAGGGATTGCGCGCGCCTATCTCACCAATGGCTGGCAGCAACACGCACCCTTGAAGGTGGCAACCCACGGGCCACTGTTTCGCTATGAGCGTCCGCAAAAAGGGCGCTATCGCCAGTTCCACCAGATTGATGCGGAAATCATCGGCGCAGCCGAGCCACAGGCGGATGTTGAACTGCTCGCAATGGCAGACCAGCTTTTGAAAGAACTGGGGATCGAAGGGGTCACTTTGCACCTCAACACGCTTGGCGATGCGCAAAGCCGCGATGCATGGCGTGCAGGCTTGATCGAATTTTTCGGGGCGGTGAAGGGCGAATTGTCCGAAGATTCGCAAGAACGGCTGGAGAAAAACCCGCTGCGTATCCTCGACAGCAAGGACCCGCGCGACAAGGCGTTCCTCCCCGATGCACCCAAGATAGATCAGTTTTTGTCTGATGATGCGCTGGCGTTTTTCGATGCTGTGACCAGTGGGCTCGATGCAGCCGGCGTCAAATGGACGCGGGCCGACGCGCTAGTGCGCGGGCTCGATTATTATCGCCACACCGCGTTTGAATTCATTCCCGACGAAGGTTCGGCAGCCGCAGATGCCTTGGGTGCGCAAAGCACGGTTCTGGGCGGCGGACGCTATGACGGGTTGATGGAAAGCCTTGGCGGACCGGCTACCCCTGCGGTCGGCTGGGCAGCCGGAATTGAACGGTTGGCGATGCTGGTGGGTGAGCGGCCAATCGAAACGCCTGATCTCTGGTTTATCCAAGACGATCCTGATTCTGGTGATCTCTCTAGGGAGCTGCTCTCGATCATGCGGCGAGAAGGGATTTGGTCTGAGATGGCATTGTCTGGATCTATCAAAAAGCAATTCGATAAAGTAAAACGTGACCTTGCGGCAGCCAGAGTCGTCTCCGTCCAATCGAGCAAAGATGATAGCCAAATTGGGCGTGTCCGCCTACGCGACATAGTGGAACAAGCTCCTCCTATTCGAAAGCGGTTCAAGGATTCGCTGGCTAAACACTTCGTCATCAATGACAACGAGGCGACCCGCGTTATCGACTTAATTGCGCGTAGATGATGCAAATCCCACTCGAACGCCTTGATCAGATCGCTAACCGCTTCGCCGAACTGGAGGCGCGAATGGCCTCGGGCACGCTCGAAGGCGATGCCTTTGTGCAGGCCAGCCGCGATTATGCCGAGCTGGAACCGGTCGCCAAGATTGCTGCGGATGTGAAGGCTATGCGCGGGGAGATAGTGGGGCTGGAGGAGATGCTCGCCGATCCCGAGATGAAGGCAATGGCCGAGGAGGAGCTTGCACAAATTCGCGACGGCCTGCCTGATAAAGAGCGCGCGCTCGCTGTCGCCCTGCTTCCGCGCGATGCAGCAGACAGCAAGCCGGCGATGCTTGAAATCCGCGCAGGCACGGGCGGCGATGAGGCAGCTCTGTTCGCTGGCGATCTCTATCGCATGTATGAACGCTTTGCCGCTGAAAACGGCTGGAAAGTCGAGCCCGTCAGTATGAGCGCATCCGAAGTTGGTGGGTTCAAAGAAATCGTCGCCAACGTCACCGGACAAGGCGTGTTTGCAAAGCTCAAGTTTGAAAGCGGGGTACACCGGGTCCAGCGGGTGCCTGTCACAGAAAGCGGCGGGCGGATCCACACCTCGGCTGCCACCGTCGCAGTATTGCCCGAACCCGATGACGTCGATGTTCAGATTGACCCGGGTGACCTCAAGATCGACACCTACCGTGCCTCTGGCGCGGGTGGTCAACACGTTAACACCACCGATAGCGCCATCCGCATCACGCACGAGCCGACCGGCCTTGTTGTGACGTGTCAGGACGGGCGAAGCCAGCACAAGAACCGTGAAAAGGCGATGCAGGTTCTGCGCGCCAGACTGTTCGAAAAAACCCGCGACGAAGCGCAAGGCGCAGAGGCCGAAGCGCGCAAGGCGATGGTGGGCAGCGGCGATCGATCCGAACGCATCCGAACCTACAATTTCCCGCAAGGTCGCGTGACAGACCATCGGATCGGGCTGACGCTGCACAAACTTGAAGAAGTGCTCGCAGGTCCGGGCCTTGCCGAGTTGGTCAGCGCGCTAATATCGGAAGACGAAGGCAAGCGACTGGCGGCGCTGGCAGAGTGAGCGTTGCCGATGCAATTCGTGCGGCGACTGAAAGGCTTGCGTCCATCAGTGACACCGCGCGACTTGATGCCGAATTGCTAATGGCCCACGCACTTGGTGTGAAGCGTTCGGACATGCTGATCCGGCAAATGGCTGATCCGAGCCCAGCTGAATATGATGCCTTGATAGATCGACGTGCTGATTGTGAACCGGTTGCCCATATCATCGGCGTTCAGGAGTTTTACGGCCGCCAGTTCAAGGTATCGCGCGATGTGTTGATCCCGCGCGGCGATAGCGAGACTTTGATCGAAGCGGCTCTGGAGCAGGCACCAAAGGCGGCGCGCATTCTCGACCTCGGCACAGGGTCGGGTGCATTGCTGATTACTGCACTGCTGGAATTGCCGCGGGCTGTCGGGACCGGGATCGATGCATCGCCGCGCGCTCTCGACATTGCCAATAAAAACGCCCGCGCACTCGGTTTAATCGAGGCGAAGGCAGCGTTTCATCAGCGCAATTGGCACGAGCAGGATTGGTCAAAAGACCTAGGCCAATTCGATCTGATCCTTTGCAATCCTCCCTATGTCGAAACTGGCTTTGCGCTTGACCGACAAGTGCGTGAATTTGAACCGAGCGAGGCTTTGTTTGCAGGCGAGGACGGCCTTGATGATTACCGTGTCCTGATACCGCAATTGCGGGGGCTGATGAGTGATTGCAGCATCGCTGTTCTTGAGATCGGATCGGATCAGGCACCGGCTGTGTCCCAGATTGCCAACGATTGCGGCTTTGCTTTTGAAACACGCTACGATCTGGCAAAAAGGCCACGCGCACTGCTTCTTCAATAGCGAAAACACTGGCAGGGGTTGGCAAACTCATTTCGGCTCGCTACCTCCGAATCAGACCTGTCGAACCGCCCTTGGATGTGTGTTCGGTACGGTCAGCTCCGAACTTCCATCTAATCCGACCAAGTGGGTCCCCCCGTTGGTCTGTGCTGGACGGATATGTTTGCAGTTTTGCAGGCGGGGCCTGAGAGGGGCCTAATACCGGGGTCAATGGGCAGAATAGGCGCACCAATTGAAAACGCGCTTTGGCCACTGATGAGGATAATACTCCTTTGAATAACAATCGTAACAATCGTCGTCGCGGTCGCGGAAATCGCAATCAGGGCGGCAACAACCAGAACCGGATCGATAGCCGCGCGCGCGGCAATGCTCCGCAGCTTCTCGACAAGTACAAAAAGCTTGCTCAGGACGCACAGCACAATGGCGATCGGGTTCAGGCCGAATATTACCTCCAGTTTGCTGACCACTATTTCCGCGTGATCGCCGACAATAAGGCGCGGCAGGAAGAAGCCCGTGCCAAGCGCAACGAAGAGCGCGGCCAGTCTGGCGAAGAAGGCGAAGAGGAGGATGGCGACAACCGTCGCCGGAACAACCGCCGTTCACGCGGCCGCCGCGATGATAATGACAACGCGCCAGCCGCCGAAGGTGAATCTGGTGCCGAGGGCGAAGCCAGCAAATCTGACGAAGAAGGCGCTAAGCCTCGCCGCCGCTCGCGCAAGCCGGATGGCGACGATCAAGCGGACAAGCCTCGCCGCAAGCCACGCAGCAACAACCGTTCGCGAGCCAATGGTGATGATGACGCTGCCGGTGAAATCGATTCTTCGGTTCTCCCTCCGGCGATCGGCAGTGACGACAGTTCCAAGGGTTCGGATTCCGACGATAGTCTTGAAACGGTCGGTTGATTAGCCTGCCCGACAAAGGTTGAAGGGTCAGGCCGATGGCACAAGAAACGGCCGCGATGGCCTCGGGTTTTCTCGCAGAAACCTCGCGCCGAATGGCGGCATTTGCGCAGGCGCGCCCCGGCATTACGTCGCTGGTCCTGGGCCTTGCTGCGGCGTGTGGATTCCCACCGCTTCAGGCCTGGTGGATTTCACTGCCGGCGCTCGCCTTGTTTGTTGCGCATCTGCACATGGCTCCGACTTGGCGCGGTGCCTTGTGGCGGGGATGGCTGTTCGGCTGGGCGCATCTCACGCTCGCCAATAACTGGATCGCCACCGCCTTTACCTATCAAGCAGAAATGCCGACATGGCTGGGCTGGGCAGCGGTTCCGCTGCTTTGCATTTATCTGGCGATCTATCCTGCGCTTGCAGCTTTGTTCGCTCATCTAACCGCGCGGCGACTTTCACCAATTGCTTTTGGCATGGTCTTCGCCGCGGCTTGGATTGTGACCGAATGGCTGCGGAGCTGGGTATTCACCGGCTATCCATGGCCACCACTGGGCCTAATGCTCCTTGGCGGGTGGGAGAGTGCAGGGCTGGCGCGCGCGCTTCCATACCTTGGCACATACGCACTTTCTGGCATGGCGATTTTGATCGCGGTGAGTTTGTTCTGGCTGGCGACGGCCAGAATGCCGTCGAAATGGCATCGCGCTATTCTCGCAATCGCATTTGTCGGCGGCGTAATAGCCGGCCCCATGATGCTGGATCGTCAAAGCCGCGCGGTCGGGGACACCCGCTTCACCCTTGTCCAGCCGCTGATCCCGCAAGAAGAGATCAACGACGGGTCAAAGTTTGAAGAGCAGTTCCAACGCACCGCAAGTCTGACGATGGAAAACCGCGATCAGTCACGCCTTGTGCTGTGGCCCGAAAGCGCAATCCCCGACTATCTCGAAGATGGATATCCTGATCGCTATTACCGGCAGATGACATACGCCGCTGATCCGCAGGCAGCGCGCGCACGGATAGGGACTGTGATTGGGCCACAATCGACCCTGCTTACTGGCGTTGTAAATCTCGATATTGGTGAGCGTGCTGATGGCTCCCTTGGAGCGATTACTGCGCGAAACTCTGTGATCGCGATGAACGGTGAGGGCGAGATCACCGATCATTATGCCAAAGCGCATCTGGTTCCATATGGCGAGTACCTGCCGATGGAGGAATTGTTGGGCGCGATTGGATTGTCGCGGCTGACATCGGGCACGGTTCCCTATGAACCCGGGCCTGGGCCGCAAACGCTCGATCTGGGTGAACATGGGCGAGCGGGCATTCAGGTCTGCTACGAGATCGTTTTTTCAGGACAGGTCGTAGATCGCGATAACCGACCAGACTTCATCTTCAACCCGTCCAATGATGGCTGGTTTGGGTCATGGGGCCCGCCCCAGCATTTGGCGCAGGCGCGTATGCGTGCGCTTGAAGAAGGCTTGCCTGTTTTGCGCGCAACCACGACGGGGATCAGCGCGGTAATCGATGCGCACGGGATCGTGCGTCAAACAATCGCCAGAGGCCAGTCAGACAAGATTGAAGGCTTCATTCCCGAAGCGCGCGAAACGACCTTGTTCGCACGTTGGGGAAATGCATTGCCTCTGGCTTGGGCTGCTTTGCTCGCGCTGCTTGGGCTTGCCACGCCAAGATTGCTTGCGCTGCGCGAGCGACGCGGCTAGGGCGCAGGGCAACAGATATAAAGGTTTCCTTATGTCTTAAGGGCGCCAAAAGTTTAGACAGCGAAAGCTCTGGAGACGGCATGCGTAACGACTATCTCTTCACTTCCGAAAGCGTTTCCGAGGGCCATCCCGACAAAGTTTCAGATCAGATTTCTGATGCGATTGTCGACCTCATGCTTTCGAAAGATCCCGAAGCGCGCGTCGCTTGCGAAACGATGACCACCACACAGCGCGTTATCCTGTCCGGCGAAATTCGCTGCGCGCCCATGTATGATGAAAGCAACGAAGCCTGGGCCGTAAACGGTGGCTGGGCGCCGGGGGCGAAAGAAGAAATTGAACGTGCCGTTCGCGAAACCGTGCGTGACATCGGCTATGAACAAGACGGCTTCCACTGGAAGACCTTGACCTTCGAAAACCACCTTCATGGCCAGTCAGCCCATATCGCCCAAGGCGTGGATGCGGGCGAAGATGGCTCCAACAAGGATGAAGGCGCGGGCGACCAGGGCATTATGTTCGGCTTTGCCTGCGACGAAACGCCCGACTTGATGCCGGCGACGCTCGATTACAGCCACAAAATCCTCCAACAGCTCGCAAGCGATCGTCATTCGGGCAAGGCTCCGTTCCTTGAGCCTGATGCCAAGAGTCAGGTCACGCTGCGCTATCAACACGGCAAACCCGTTGCCTGCACCGCGGTCGTGGTCAGCACTCAGCATGCGCCGGGCTATGACGAAGGTGCCAAGGAAGCTGAGCTGAAAGACTACGTAAAAGGTGTCGTGACGGCCATTTTGCCCGACGGCTTTGTTTCTGATGAAACCCATTGGCACATCAACCCAACCGGCAGCTTTGTCATTGGCGGCCCTGATGGAGACGCCGGCCTGACCGGGCGCAAGATCATTGTCGACACCTATGGCGGCGCTTCGCCTCATGGTGGCGGCGCGTTCAGCGGTAAGGACCCAACGAAGGTCGATCGTAGCGCAGCTTATATCACGCGCTATCTTGCGAAAAACGTTGTTGCAGCAGGCCTTGCGACACGATGCACGATCCAAATCGCCTATGCGATCGGGGTCAGCCAACCGCTCTCGCTTTATGTTGATACGCACAATACGGCGAGCGAAGGCGTAACCGATGCAGCGCTGGAAGAAGCCATTGCGTCTATTGGAAAGCTCGGTGGATTGACGCCGCGCGGCATTCGCACGCATCTGGGCCTGAACAAGCCGATTTATCACAAGAGCGCAGCTTACGGCCACTTTGGCCGCAAAGCCGAAGGCGACTTCTTCCCTTGGGAGCGCACGGATTTGGTCGAAGACTTGAAGGCAGCGCTCGCCTAGCATGATAAGGCGTCGCTTATGGTGACGCTTTCCCAACCGCAAAGCCGCATTGTCGAGCTGGACGCACTATGCGGGCTCGCGGTGATCGGCATTGTCTGGATGAGCGTTTACGCCATCGCACTGCCTCAGCAGGCCTACTACAATCCCGCAGCTTGGGGCATGGATTCCCAGATCGACAGGATGGTCTGGACAGCCAGCTTTGTCTTTGCACAAGGCAAATCTGGCACCTTGTTTGCCATCCTGTTTGGCGCGGGATGCCTGATCCTTCTGGAACAGGAAGGCCCTCGACCATGGCGGGCTCACTATGCGCGTATGGCGGTGTTGTTCCTGATCGGACTTGCACATGCCGTCCTGTTTTCAGGCAATGACATCTTGCGTGTCTTTGCCGCATGTGGGCTGTTCTTACCGCTCCTCGCGCAACTGAATCACAGGGCGCTCTATGCAATGGCGATCGGCTTTGTCGTTGTTCACGTAGGAGGCGGGATCGTCATGTTCGGCAGCGCCATTATGGATTTCTATGCTGGCCGAACCTTCAGCGATGCGACCTTTTTTGCAGAGCGCAATTTTGGCAATAATGAACCGGCGATACGCGCATCGCTTGAACAGGGGCGCGAGGGTTTTACCCATGGGGTTGCGAGGCGCGCGTTTGAACTGCCGCAACAGCTTAAAATCATCATTGCCAGCATGCCGATAAACCTTGCTGGCATCGCGCTTGGCATGGCCATGTGGAAGGACCGGATGTTGGCGGGTGAATGGCGCTTGTTTCGGCTGCAACGCTTGGCGGCAGTTTGCGCACTTATTGCGCTTCCATCGCTGCTTGGCTTGGCATTCTGGACAGCGAGCAATGGATTTCCAGGCTCTCATGCAGGTGCGGCAGGGCTGGTTTTGTCTGCGCCCTTCGACACATTGATGGCTCTGGCTTACGCGGCGCTTGCGATGGCCTTGTTCACGCTCGATGGGCCGATTACGCGAACGCTCGCCAAGGTCGGAAGATTGCCGCTCACCAACTATTTGATGGGCCCGCTGATCCTCACTTCGCTCTTTGCCAGTTGGGGATTGGGCCTGTTTGGTGAGCTTAATCGCAGCACAGTCTTTGCTCTTGGAATTGCGCCTGTTGCCGCGATGCTTGTGTGGTCACCGTTTTGGCTTGAGAAATTCGGGCAAGGCCCATTTGAACGATTGTGGTACAAGGGCGCAGCAATGCTCTCTTAGCTGTTCAGGCCCAGCTGTTCAGGTCCAGCTGTTCAGGTCCAGCCCTTCCTACCTAGCCATCCTCACCAAGCATGGGCGAGGGGCGGTCGAGCGCAAGCTCTGCATCAGAAAACGTGAACGGACTGCGCACGCCCGGCATCCCTCCCAAATCCACGCGAAGCCCTCGTTCAAGCACTTGGCGGTCGGCAAAAACTTCATCGAGATTGTTGATCGGACCCGCAGGGACGCCGTGCTCTGCACATGCGTTGAGGAGTGCTGCCTTGGTCCATTTCGCCGTTGATATGGCGATCTGTTCGTCCAATGCCGCTGCATTCTCCACCCGACCGGCATTGCTGGCAAATCTTGGATCGGTGCGAAGGTCTTCGCGGTCCAACATCTCGACCATTTTGACAAACAACCGATCGTTTGCAGGCGCGAGGATTACATGACCGTCTTCGACTGGGAACACGCCATAAGGCGCAACCTGAGCGTGCGCGTTGCCCATCCGCGGCGGGTTTTCACCAGTGGTGAAATGATAGCTTGCCTGATTGGCCAATAGCGCGACCGAACAATCGAGCAGCGCCATATCGACATGCTGCCCCTTTCCCGTTCGACCGCGCTGGATAAGCGCTGCCTGAATGGCATTGGCCGAGTAAACGCCGGTGGTCAGATCAGAGATTGAAATGCCCATTTTAACCGGCACGCTATCGGGCTCACCCGTGATCGACATAAAGCCGCTCATGCCCTGAATTACGAAATCATAGCCCGCCTCTTTGGCGCGCGGGCCGGTTTGGCCAAAGCCGGTGATCGAACAGTAAACAAGTTTCGGGTTCGCGCCTCCAATTGCACCGTAGTCGAGCCCAAATTTTGCAAGGCCGCCGGTTTTGAAATTCTCGATGAGAACATCGGCTTTGTTTGCGAGGTCGCGGACCAGGTCGAGGTCTTCTGCTTTGCCAAAATCAGCCACCACGCTGCGCTTGCCGCGATTGGCCGCGTGGTAATAGGCCGCTTCACGGTGAACCGTACCGTCGGCTCCGATACGCTCCACCCAAGGCGGGCCCCATTGCCGCGTGCCGTCCCCTTCAGGGCTCTCGACCTTGATCACATCCGCGCCAAGGTCGGCCAGAATCTGCCCTGCCCACGGCCCAGCAAGTACGCGCGCCAATTCGAGCACTTTGAGCCCGGCAAG
>Ga0316207_10004081_pt1 | contig 12983 bp, 11 predicted proteins | sample 6weekpyrite_MG_FD_204943 | JGI IMG/M metagenome (GOLD analysis project Ga0316207, IMG submission 204943) | Microbial mat bacterial communities from mineral coupon in-situ incubated in ocean water Damariscotta River, Maine, United States -... | ecosystem: Environmental > Aquatic > Marine >... | reverse complement strand
TAAAGCATTTTCTTTTTCTTTTCCCTGCCGTTTCCCGCCTGCCTTTACCGCTTGCGACCCGTTTGCCTTAACGAGGTGGCGCATTCTACAGCTTTGATTCTGACCGTCAACTTCTTTTTAATATTTTCTTAATAATATTTTTTACCCACAAAATACAAGTTTGTTTCTAAAATTATATACATGCGAACAGGGCTTAATCTCAGCCGTTTTAATCATTAAATAACAGTTTACTTAAGTATGATTTTTGCTATTTTTTTCTTACCCGCCTGGATGATATATTCGCCGGCACGCAAGCGCTGCTTAGCGTCAACCACTTGCCAATCTACTTTTACTCGACCATTAGTCAGCATATCTTTTGCCTGTGCAGAATTTTGAGCAAGGTTTGTCTTATTAATAATTGCAGAAACAGGTATATCTTCCTGCTCACCTAATTCAACTTCCATCTCAGGCGTACCCTCGGGCAGCTCACCGTCTTTAATAATATTACCCGCGGACTTATCCGCGTTTGCCGCAGCCTCCTCCCCATGAAATCTTGTGATTAGCTCTTTTGCTAATTCAATCTTTATCTCTTTTGGGTTTCGACCATCCTCCATTTCCTGCATCAGATTATCCATTGCAGACAATGAGCGAAAACTTAATAATTCATAATATCGCCATATCAGGGAATCCGGCATCGACACAATCTTACTAAACATTTCCCCCGGCGCATCGGTAATGCCAATATAGTTATTTAACGACTTGGACATTTTATTAAAGCCATCCAGGCCTTCAAGTAACGGCATCATAATGATGGTTTGTGGATCCTGCCCGTAATGCTTCTGTAATTCCCTCCCCATTAACAGGTTAAATTTCTGGTCTGTTCCACCCAGTTCAATATCGGCCTCCATGGCCACCGAGTCATAGCCCTGCACTAATGGATACAGGAATTCATGAATCGATATACTTTGTTCGGCTTTATAGCGCTTCTTAAAGTCATCCCGTTCCAGCATTCTGGCAACAGTTTGTTGCCCCGCCAGTTTAATCATGCCCGCGGCCCCCATTTCTGACATCCATTCAGAATTAAAGACTATTTTTGTTTTGTCTTTATCAAGAATTTTAAAAACCTGCTGCGTATAGGTCTCCGCATTGGCTGCCACCTGCTCTTCAGTCAGTGGCGGTCGAGTTGCACTTTTACCGGTTGGGTCACCGATCATGCCGGTAAAATCACCAATTAAAAATAACACTTCGTGACCCAGTTCCTGGAACTGGCGCAACTTGTTAATTAAAACAGTATGTCCAAGATGTAGATCTGGTGCAGTTGGATCAAAACCCGCTTTAATTTTAAGCGCTTTTCCAGACTCCAGCTTTTTAACCAACTCTTCTTCGACAAGAATTTCCTCGGCGCCGCGTTTGATTATTGCCAGTGATTCTTCAACAGATGGCATAATATCTCCACATCATTACAACTTTATAAAGCATGGCGTTATACAAGAGCAACCTGGATATGGCAATAGGCAAACCATTACTTTTGACAATACTCTTCACACTATTGCAGTTGAGCGCATGCTCTAAAAAAACAGAAAGCTCCCTGTATACACAAAACCTACCCCAAAACAGCATCACTATCGTGGCTGTGGGTGACATTATGTTAGGTGGAACCGCTGCTGAGATTCTAATCAGAGAAGGCTATGATTATCCTTTCAAACAGGTAGCCGGCTTACTCTCCAATGCAGATACTGTTATCGGAAACCTTGAGGGCCCATTAACATCGATCTGCAACAGCTCAATAGATCTCGAAAAAGAATATACATTTCGCTCGCCCGCAGAAAAGGTTGCCCCGGCTTTAAAAAAAGCGGGTTTTAGTTTACTAAATCTGGCGAATAACCATATTCTTGATTATGGCGCACAAGGTATGAATGACACTATAGATGCACTCAACAAACAGGGGATTAGCAGTGTAGGCGTGGGTGAAAACAGCTCCCAGGCAAGAGCAGGTCGTATTATAAATACAGATAATGGCAAACTTGGCTTTCTCAGCTACTCACTCACTTTTCCCAAATCATTCTGGGCCACAGACACTCATCCGGGCACCGCATTTGGCCATGAAAAACAAATTACCCGCGACATTAAGCGCCTTAAAAAACTGACGGATAACGTCATTGTGTCCTTCCACTGGGGTAGGGAAAAAACTACTGAACTCAGACCATACCAGCCTAAACTGGCTCGCGCCGCAATTGATGCAGGCGCCAGCCTGATATTAGGGCATCACCCACATATTTTACAGGCGATTGAGAAATATAAGGATGGACTGATTATCTATAGCCTGGGTAATTTTGTTTTTGGCTCCTACAGCCAGGACGCTAAAACCAGCGTTATTGCTCGAATCACCTTAAATGCAGGTCATTTTCACAGCGCCGAACTCATCCCAATCAATGTGCTTAACAGCGAGGTTATTTTTCAACCTCAAATTCTTGCCAATTTCGAGGCTAAAGCTGTTTTAGAGCATATTAATCAGCTATCTCAGTCAACAAACACTCAATTAAATCAATTAAATTCACGTGGGTATTTGCATGCCACACAAAATAAAATACAATCTTTATCCCGCAACAATTGATTTTCCTCGTTTTTCGAGCTATTTTATAGAAAAAAACATTGATAAATCCGTGAATTACAATAACTTTATAAACAAAGACTTTCGAAGTCGCTCGCAAACCGAGAAAAAACAAAGACATCCCGCATTACGCTGGGGGCTTCTGGGTGCCGGTTGCGCAGTGATTGGTGTGGTACTTGCGAACACAGGCTCTACCGGTGAAGATAACATTTCAATTAGCAAAATTGAAATCACTCAGAACTCAAATACAGAAACTAAAAAAACAACCAGCAGTATTCAGCTCAAATTACCCATTCCTTCTGATTACCAGGATTCTGTCCAATACACCGAAACTGAAAAAAAGACTACCCCCGAACCTGTTACTAGTGCAATTGCAACTGATGCAACAAGCACATTAACTGATAATGACAACTCAGAATGGCAACCCCTTAAAGTTAAACGCGGCGATAGTTTATCCGTACTCTTTGATCGTGCAAAAATAAAACCTGCACAACTGCACGAGCTAATGAAACTGGGTAATGAAACCAACGAGCTAAAACGAATTCACCCTGGTGACACCATTAAAATTAAAAGCGATAATCAAGGTAATTTATTAGCTTTAAATTACCAGATCGATGGGGTTCGCTATTTACAGGTTAAACGTGAAGATGAACAGCTAACCGCAAATATTCTTAAACACCATATTGAAGTGCGGACGGCTTATGCAACAGCTGAAATTCAATCATCACTCTTTTTAGCCTCTGCGAAAGCCGGGCTATCACAAAACACGACAATGGAACTGGCCAATGTTTTTGGCTGGGATATCGATTTTGCCCTGGATATTCGTAAGGGCGACAAGTTTACCGTCATTTATGAACAACGTTTTAAGAATGGCTCAAAAATGAAAGACGGTAATATTCTGGCAGCTGAATTTATTAATCAGGGAAAAGTGCATCGCGCGGTACGCTATACAGACCCTGTTACAAATTATACCGGCTACTATTCACCCAGTGGACACAGTTTACGTAAAGCATTTTTACGCAGCCCGGTTAAATTTAGCCGCATAAGCTCACGCTTCACAAATAAACGTTACCACCCTGTTTTGCACCGTTTCCGTTCACATAAGGGCGTTGATTACGCGGCGGGCAGGGGTACGCCAATACGCGCTTCTGGTGACGGCAAAATCATTTATAAAGGCGTTAAGGGTGGATATGGCAGAACCGTTATTATTAAACACGGCAGCCGTTATACAACCTTATACGCACATATGAACAGCTATAATAGAAAAATTCGTTCTGGTAGCCGAGTTAAACAAGGCCAGGTTATTGGCTATGTTGGCTCCAGCGGTTTAGCATCTGGGCCACACCTGCACTATGAGTTTCGTGTAAATGGTGTACACCGCAACCCTTTAACTGTGAAATTTCCCAGCACCAAGCCAATCCCGAAACGCTATCGTGATAATTTTGAGTTAACAACCAGCAGTTATCTTGCGCAACTGGATGTTTTGACTCGCAATACACTGGCGTTAAACGACAACTAATGCCAGAGTTTTATATCGGTCTGATGTCGGGTACCAGCATGGACGGTATAGATACAGCGCTGGTCGAGTTTTCAGATAACAATATCAAGCTGGTTTCCAGCCAAAGCCACAGCATCACACAACCTCTTAAAGATAAATTAAAACTTTTGAGCCTGGACTCAGCCGACGCTAGCATTGACATGCTGGGAGAAACAGACACTGAATTAGGACTGGTTTTTGCGAATGCTGTCAACAACCTGCTCGAAAAATCAAATATCAAAGCAGAACAAATCACCGCAATTGGCTCACATGGGCAAACCATTCGACATCGCCCTGATATAAAAAATAGTTTTTCAATGCAAATTGGCGATGCTAATCGCATTGCTTTTAACACGGGTATTACCACCGTAGCCGACTTTCGCCGAAAAGACATGGCCGCAGACGGTGAAGGAGCCCCTCTTGCCCCGGCTTTCCATCAGCAGGTATTTTTATCCGAAAAAGAAAATAGAGCCGTATTAAATATCGGCGGCATCTCGAATATCACCTTTTTACCAAAAGATAAAAACCAGCACTGCTTTGGATTTGATACCGGACCGGGCAATATGCTAATGGATGCCTGGATTCAGAAACATAAAAATAATGCGTTTGATGAAAATGGACAATGGTCGGCCAGTGCTTTGGCCGATAATAAATTTGTATCGCAGTTGATGCAGGACAGTTTTATTTCAGCAGCGCCCCCCAAGAGTACCGGTCGAGAACATTATCATCTGCAATGGCTGGAGCAACAACTAAGCCAGTTCCCAGGTCTTAGCACTGAACAGGTTCAGGCCAGCTTATGCCAGTTTACCTGCGAGAGTATTATTTATGCCATTCAGCACAATATTCCAGAAATAAAAACATTGATTGTGTGTGGAGGTGGTGTACATAACAAGCACTTAATGGAACTGCTTTCTAACCAACTAGCAGAGGTTAAAGTAGAGTCGAGTGATGCTTTCGGCATTCCCCCAGACTGGGTAGAGGCCATTGCTTTTGCCTGGCTCGCGAGACAGACACTCAACAATCTGCCGGGCAACATTCCCAGGGTCACTGGTGCAAATCGAGCCCTTGTTCTTGGTGCCATCTATCCAGCATAGTTTAGACGCCTGTGAGATTAATCAGGATGGCAGGAAGTCAATAGGATACTTAACTGTCACCGTTTCCGAATTTCCGGGTTTAAAGCGGAAGAGTTTCACACGCGCAATCAGTTTTCTCTCCAGCCTTGGATTATTAAGATCACTAGAGAGAATACGCGCCTTAGTTACCGAGCCATTAGGTGCAATCGTCAACTCAATAACCACCTTACCCTGTAATGTAGGATCTTTTCTTAAAGCCCTGTTGTAAATCTTGTAAATTGCACTCTTATTTTTCTGGAATACCTGCTCAATTTCATACTCTGGACGAATGCTATGGCCACTTTTACTTTTTCTTGCGGGTTTAGACGCGGGCCCCGTATCAATATTACTACTTACCTTAGTCGTTTTCCTTGAGGCTAGTTTTCCACCACCCGTCGACTTACTCAACTGACTATTTTTGATACCACCACTGCTTTTCATCGCGGTGCTGCTAATCACAGGACTACTAAAATCCTGGGCTTTTGTTTTCCCAGATTTACTTAACGACTGATCATCTATCTCAGCCAGATCAAAACTATCACGCAAATCATTTAACTCAGAGGCCATTGACATAAGGCCACTACTGGCAGCCGTTTTCTTAGCAGCCTTCTGTTTTTTAGTTAGATTTTTCTTAACGGGTTTTTTAATCGGTTTTTTCTTTTTAGCTTTCGGCTTTTCTTTCGCCTTGGGCTTAGGTTTGGCTTTGGGCTTAACTGGTTTAGGCACCGGTGGAGGCGGCAATTTCCGTTTCTCCATAATCATTTTTGCGAGTCTAGGCGAAACTGTTTTTAAGTCTTTTTTAACTGGTTCAGAGGTTGGTAAAAAAGGCACTACCGCACCAAAAACACCAAAAATAATAACACTGATCAACAGTATTTTTAAAAACCGTCGATCATTCGCACTTTGAACCCAGGGTAAAAAAGGTTCATCCCAGGTATTTAATCGGAATGTACTCAAGTTTTATCTGCCGCTTTCTTTTTATTAACCGCCAGAGAGATATCAGCAAAATTTGCCGCTGCACTGGTAATCATTATTTTTTTAATCAAAATATAGGGCACATCTTTATCGCCCATTATGGTGACACCTTTTTTCATCGTCATTTTAGCTTTCTCAGCACTCTTATCTGTCAGCTCTTTCTTTAACGCATTTAGTAATGGCATGATGACGTTCTTATTATTTTTAATTACCCGGTTAATACTGGCAACTTTTTTACCCTGAATTAAAATATTATTATTACCTATAATAATTACGATATTTTCTTTTGGTAATTTATCCGCCGTCGACGCAGGTAGTTTGATATTTTTTGGTGTAGGCAATATATCTGAATTTGCTGCACTCACCAGTAAAAAAAACACCAGTATAGTGAATATATCCATCAGTGACACCATATTCAGGGATGCACTTTTGTCATTCCTGCGTGCATGATGTCGTTGCATTCTTTTTGCGCGGCTTGATTCTCTCATTTCTTAATCCTGCTTATCGTTTAGCTGCATCGCCAATGGAAATATTGGGGAACAATTCAGCAACAACGACCTCACCATCCTGTAATGTTTCAAACTCACGCACCGTATCCATCACCTGCACCAGAGTGTCATAGGATGTATATGGTTCAGATAATATCGTGATACTCGTTTTGTCGGGAAACTTAAATTTAATAATTCGTAAAGTCTGATTTAACAAAACATAGTTATAACCACTTTGTGTTATCGGTATATGCTTTATCATGCCGCCTTGAGTATCAGACAAATCCAGGGCTTTTTTACGCACTGTCACCTGCAACTCGAATTCAGGCTTTTTATTATCCTGTTTAGCTGAGCTCATACCAGGTAATTTAAGATCAAGAATGCTGATGCTGGTAAACACAGCGCTCATTAATAAAAATGGCACCAGCACAACCATCAGGTTCATAAAGGCAGTAATATCCAGTTCGACCTGAGGTGACTTTTTAACACGCTTGTGACGTCTTGAAGACATAATATATACGCTTACTGTTTTATCATTATCAAGTTTATAAACTTGATTGTTGCCATTTCCAGGCTGTCCACAATTTCGGTCGTTTTTGTCTGCAAAATAGAGAAAATAATAATCAGCGGTATAGCAACCGCCAGACCAAATGCAGTTGTATTCATGGCAACAGAGATACTGCTGGATAAAATTTCAGCTTTTAATGAAGGGTCAACCTGAGCAACCGCTGTAAATGCCTTGATCAAACCGGTAATAGTACCCAACAGGCCAAGTAAAGTCGCTATATTGGCAAACATAGCCAGATAATGCGTACGCTTTTCCAGTCGGGGGATTATTTCCATCAGGCTTTCTTCCATCGCCATTTCAATCTGGTCACGCTCCGGTTTAATTTTTAAACGCGACAACCCCAGGCTTAACATCTGGCAAATAGCAACTTTAGATCGCGATGTAATCTGATAAACCTGATTTAAGTCACCCTCTTTCAATAATGGCATTAATTTAGAGAGTAGGCGGCGATTATTATATTTAATCGCCGTTAGATACAGATATCGCTCAACCGCAATAGCCATTCCAAAAGCCAGCACCGCCAGAATCGGGTACATAAAAGACCCGCCGGTTTGCATAAAATTGACTATTTCATCGTACATTTTAATCTCCAGTATTATTCTTTGTAGATGGTCACCTTACTCGGCACCACTTATTAATTAATTCTTTTTGTCTTTCTTCAACTTATTCCTGTAGCTTTTCAGGTACAACAGACTCCGCCTGTAATACACCCTGCTGCTTAATAACCTGTTTATAATATTGCCGCCTTAATATCGTTTGCCGGTCTATGGGCTTTAACGCATCATTAATTAAATTCGACAGGGGGAGTTCAACCATTTCAGGTAGATCAGCCTGCTTCCAGGGTAGTATATAGAGTACATTGGGTAATTCTTTATTACCAATAATCGACATAGCTTCCATATTAATGCTTTCTTGCGCAATGACCAGATGCATACTCATTAACGACCACATTACGATAAATAAATTAATATAGTATTTCATGATTTATTATTCTTTGCTATACGACGTTTTATTTCAATAATCCACTTTGAGACTTTAGCGTCTTTTTTCTTAAGCTTAGACTGGTAAATCTCATATTGCTCTAGTGCAGGCCCTAGCTCATATAAATATAAATCCAGCAAAATACCCAAATTTAAATGCGCAATGGCATAATCTGAATTTTGCTCTATCGCTTTTTTATACATCGTTAATGCAGAATCAAAATCACCATTTAAACGTGCTATAACCCCCAGGTGATTGTAAGACACAGGATTAACAGGGCTAATTTCTATCGACTTTTTAAAGCTTGCCTCGGCAGCAGAGCGATCTTTTAACCTCAACTGCTGCAAACCCAAATTAGTAAACGCGGGTGCAAACTTTGGGAATTCACTAATCGATTGCTCAAATAACTTAACGGCCCACTTCGACTGACCTTTTTGCGCAGCCTTTAAACCATTAATATAGGGCTTTGGAACATCATTCCACGCATCATCCTGCTTAGGTGTAGGTGTCCCTGCTGCACCATCACCATTTATTGAAGCACAGGATATAAGTGTTAACAACAATACACTTATATAAAATAAATAACTAATGCGTAATAAGAACATATGACTCTATCTTTTCATTCTTCGCGTAACGAACAGGCTGAATGCTTTTGAGCACACCCAGGCTCTTCTCGATCCACTTATCATATATATTCAGCTTAGTTCGCTGTGCATTCAGGCTGTGTATATTGACTGATTTTTCTTCAAAAGGATATGCCTGCTCCTCAAGTAAAATTTCATATTGCTCAAGCTCATCAGCCGATAATCCCTTTGGGTATTGAGACTCCATTAATGAATGCGCTAAATGGTTATAAATCTCACCCATCTGATAAGTTGATGCCGTAGAAAATTCAGCGACCTTATAAGCCATTACCTCTTTTAAAGAACCAATGGCCTGCTCCATGCGCTTCTTTTTGGTTCGCAAACTTTTCTTAAGTGGTATTTTTAACTTCACCTGTTGATATTGCAATATACCAGGCTGTGCCAGTTCAAGAGCAGCACCTGCAGCAAGATATCGGCTCCGATCATTTCGCTGTTTGCCACCCCGTTTTTCTGCTGCGATCAATTTATTCAACCATTGCTTCCTCTGTTTTGCCGATTTTTTGGCTTTATAGAACACGCCAACTCGATCATACGCCTCTATAGATTGTAAAAATGGCTTAGGGTATTTTGCAATATATTTAATATACAGATCATTTGCTTTTGCTAATTTGCCCGCTTTTTCATACATTTCAGCAGCCTGCCAGGTGAGCTTACGATGATCTTCAGGATTTTTTGCAAAACTAGAAAGTATATTTAGTTCTTTAGCCGCTTTATCAAAACGACCAAGCTCCGTATATATCAATACCAGCTTACTGCTTATTCCTTGAGCAAATTGAGCACTCACCTTGGGTGCTCGACGCATATTTTCAAGTATACCGCTTGCTGCTTGCCATTCTTTTATACCCATATAAAGTGTTGCTGCGTCATATTCCGCTGTCGCCCGAATACTCGATGATGGCGCTACTTTAGCTACCCGTAAAAAATGAAATGCAGCCAACTTCATTTCGCCTTTAGCTTTAAATATTTCTGCCTGCTTATAAATACTTGCCGCCAGTTTATCAATAAGTTCGGCTCTAAGCTTTACACTGCCTTTATCTTTTCCGGGCACATGGTTTATAGCAAGCGCATATGCATTCTCAGCTTCAGCATACTGAGCCAGCTCATACTGTGCATGCGCATAAACAATTGAGGCGGTACGCCGCAAACCAGCCTGTTTAATTAGCTTATTATCTATAATACGTTTAGCAAACTCTGCTGCCAGGGTGTATTTTTTTGCCTCTAAGAGATTTTCTGCCGTTTTAGTAATAACCGCAGGTGCATGTTTGTCATTCGGAAATGTATTACTAAAACGAATTGAACTGTCCAATGATTGCTGCCGAAGTCTGGCCAGTTGTTTTTGTTTCGGTTGCTTTAACAACACACCATAAGTCAGCAAAGCAGCATAACCTGCTTCAGCGCTTTTATTGTGCGTAGGATATTGATAAGCAGATTTCTCATATTCTGCCAGGGCTTTATGATAAAGCCTTGCATCATATAACGCTTCAGCATATAAAAAATTCATACTGGCAGCTTCCTTATCTTTCGGGAAAGAGCTAAGAAAAGTCTGGTACCAGGATGCCGCAACTTTAAAGTCTTTCAACTTTTTGGATTTTCTAGCGAGTGCATGAAAATGCTGTGAAAGCTCACGTATGTGCCGTATTAAATCAGGACGAATTTTATCCTGATCACCTATTGTTTGTTGATTCCAGAATTTTGTACCAACTCCATAATTCTTTACATAAAGCATTTTGCTGTCGAGAACTTTATGATTCAGTTTACCATCAATATAAACCTGCAATGCTAATGAATGAAATTTTGGAGACAGGACACTCTGTGGATATTTTTGGGTGTAGGCCATAAACGTATCAGCCGCATCAACATATCTCTCTTTTTTTGCATACAGTTTCCCTAACTCCTCGTATATCAATGACAAATAAAGTTTTAAGCCCTTATCTTTAAACGTCGGGCCTATAGTTTTATACCCATCAAGATAGGATAAGGAGAGACTGGTAACACGTAATGAATCAACTATGAAATCTTTTTCGGACTTAGCAACCGAAGCAGAAATTCCATACTGATCTATTTTCAGTTCAGCTTCCTTAATATCCAGCAACTGTATATAGGTCTGTAATGTCTGTTTATAATGCGATTGCTTAAACTGTGTCCAGCCCAGCTTATATAATGCTTTTTCGTAAAGCGGAGACTGGGGATAGTCGACAACTATATTTGAATATGCCTTCTCGGCCTGGGCAAAATCCCTGTCCACAAACAGTATTTCTCCACGACGAAACTGCACCTCATCTATATGTCGTGATTGTGGGTAATCCTTAACTATGGAATTCATGGCCAGCATGGCCTTGTCAATTTCACCGACCAGATCATAAGCTTTTGCAAGCTGATATAACACCAGGTCATTTCTTTCATGGCCAGGATAAGTTCTTAGATAAGTATTGTAATGTTCTATAGATGACATCTTTATTGCTTTAATAGCCGCTTCATCAGCGCCACCACCAACGCCTTCAACACCATGACGTTCCTCTTCACTGACCTCTAATTCCAGGTCTGCAACACGCCTGAGAGCTTCACCATAATGTGTTTTAAACTCAGTTTTTTGCAGATACGTCTGATACTGCTCAATTGCATGCAGTCTCTCAGGAGACACTGTTTCAGCCAGAGGGTAATCAATTGGACTCGTTACAAGATCTTCAATCGTTACTTCTTTTTTTACCTCATTTCCACAGGCGCTTAATAACATTAGCAGTGGCAACAGATATAGAGTTTTTAATGGTGCATAATTCATATTACTCACGCTCCATCAATGAGTCATATAAACGTGCTTTAGCATACAAAGCTCGATCATGATAAAGCTTAATCTGATTACGATGTAACCTCAGCTCTTCAAGAGCCATCATCCTTAAGCGCTTTTCATGTATCACAATAGCCCGATCTATTTTTTTCATTAAGGCTTTTATCTGTGCTTCTTTATTTGCAATTCTCACATCAAAATCAGAAAAATCTGAAGGCGCTGTTTTCCATGTCGACTCCAGTGAGGACATAGACTTGTTCATTTTGTGTATAGCTAAATTGAGATTCTTAAGTTGTCTTTTTACAGCCCATATTCGAACAGGGTAGTCAGTTTCAACCTCCCAGAACAAGCGTCCTTTTAACAAACGATATTTATCCTGGGAATCACTCAGGTCTTCATCGAAATCTTTTAGTAATTCAAAACGCTTTTCACTTTTCGCTAAAAGCTTTATATGCTCAACCTCTTTAGCAGAAGCCAGACTAGTCGCATCATTGTTTTTTTCGATCTGTGTTATTTGTTCGACTAGTTGCTGATGCTTCCTGGTTAGTACCCTGATTTTATCCAGGCTTTCATCGTCCATTGTTTTAGCCAGCTTATTTTTATACGTTTTACGCTTTTCCCTTAAAATCATCTGCAAAGCAGGTATATTGTTTTTCCAGTGATCTAACATATACCTTAAGTGCATCATTTCCAGGTAAGACTTGGCTTCACGCTGAAACTCATTTGAAGAAAGAAATGGCAACAAATACTGGGTTAGTAATGGATCTAAATTCTTAATGATGCTAATTGCAGAGGCGGATTCACTGCCGAGGCTTCCCGGATTTAATTGTTTTATATATTCCGGGCTTTTAATAAAATCCACAAGCTTCTGAGTTTCATCCAGTTGAAACTTATAACTATCTATGGCTAAAACATAATGATGTAAAGCCTGGTCATTTAGCTTCATTTTTTCAAATGCATAGGGGATTGAAATAAAAGCTTCCTGTACTGCCAGATCAGATTCAGTCTGGCTTGAAGCAAGGTGCATCCAGGGAATAACTGCTTCTTTAAACTCGTTTTCTCGGTACCGAGCCCAACCTACACCAAGTAACGCCTTATTTGCCTCAATACCTTTTAGTCTTATTTTATTAAAATATTCGATCGAATCTTCTGAGTTACCATCCCTAAGTGCAACATAGGCTAGTGCTAAATTTGCCTTATCCTTGATAATATATTTTTCAATATGCGATGCTTCATCCTCTGCTAGCTCTTCTAAAATATCAAAGCCCAATTCAACATTATCTTCTTCTTTATGCTGTAGTAA
>Ga0316207_10004080_pt1 | contig 12997 bp, 13 predicted proteins | sample 6weekpyrite_MG_FD_204943 | JGI IMG/M metagenome (GOLD analysis project Ga0316207, IMG submission 204943) | Microbial mat bacterial communities from mineral coupon in-situ incubated in ocean water Damariscotta River, Maine, United States -... | ecosystem: Environmental > Aquatic > Marine >... | reverse complement strand
GACGCATCGGTTTTGGCGCGAATAATCGTTTCGAACCATTGCCTTTCGCAGCACGGCTGCGCAAGCGCTGTGTGATCTGGCCTTCGGAAGCATCGTCAGCAATGGTGAGCCGGATGGATATGCCGGGCATTTTGCCATCTGACGCGCCGCTTCCACGCGTTCGAAAAGCAGGGCTTTGTGCGCCGCGTCATAAAACGCTCTATTCGACCATTGGGCCATGTTGACTTGGGCAAACCCCTTTCCTAAAGGGGCCGCGCCCTCGACGGGTAGCTCCAAACGCTTGCCAGGGCCTTTCTATGGGGGGATCGGCATGAGTGAAGAGCAGTCCGAACGGGAACCTATTGGCGAAGATGCGCGCATCGATTCGCTCGACGCAAGGCTTAAGGCCGCGCGAGAGCGAGAAGAGGAGCGGGTCCGATCGCAGGTGCAGGCGCCCGATGCGAATTATCGCCTTGGGTCGAAAGTGCTGGCGGAGCTGATTGGGGGACTGGCTGGCGGCGCGCTTATCGGTTGGGTAATCGACCGGTTTGCGAATACGTCGCCCTGGGGTCTGTTGGTGATGCTGTTCCTTGGAATGGTCGTCGCTTTCAGGAACATTATACGAATTTCGAACCGGCGCCCGGACTGACATATCAGGAAGGGCGCTGTCGTTCATAAGGCGACAGGGAAACACGCGTGGCAACCGAAGCCAAAGTCGACCCGATGCACCAGTTCACGATCCAGCCGATGTTCGGTACGGATCAGCTGGAACTGCTCGGCTACAATATCGCCATCACCAATTCGACGGTGTGGATGGCGATCTCGGCCATCGTCCTGTGGGTCTTCGTGGCTGGCGGTATGAAGCGTCAGCTCGTGCCCGGTCGCTGGCAGATGGCGGTGGAAAGCTTCACCGGCCTGATCGACGACATGCTCGAAGCGAACATCGGCAAGAACGGGCGCAAGTATGTGCCTTACATCTTCTCGCTCTTCATGTTCATCCTGTTCGGCAACATCCTCGGCCTGATGCCGCTGGGCGTCGTTGGCCTGCACCCCTTCACCTTCACCAGCCACTTTACCGTGACCGGTATCCTGGCGATCATCTCGTTCGGCATCGTGCTGATCGTGGGCTTCGCCAAGCACAAGCTGCACTTCTTCTCGCTTTTCGTGCCGCACGGCACGCCCGTTCCGATGATTCCGATCATCTTCGTGGTCGAGATGATCAGCTTCATGGTCCGTCCCTTCAGCCTTGGCCTGCGTCTTTTCGTCGCGATGATGGCCGGGCACGTCCTGCTGGAAGTGCTGTCGAGCTTTGTTATCGGCTCCAGCAACGCAGGCATGCAGTATTTCGCGATCGCGGGCATCCCCAGCTTCTTGCTGATGATCGGCATCTGCGCTCTCGAAATCCTGGTCGCGGGCATTCAGGCCTACGTCTTCGCATTGCTTACGAGCGTCTATCTCAACGACGCTGAAAATCTTCACTGATCTGTTCAACACGACAAGTTTTCCAAAGGAGTTTTTACAATGGACGCAGAAGCCGCAAAGCTGCTCGGTGCCGGTCTCGCCGCTCTTGGTGCGGGCCTCGCCTCGCTCGGCGTTGGTAACGTTTTCGCCAAGTTCCTCGAAGGCGCGCTCCGCAATCCGGGCGCTGCCGACGGCCAGCAGGGCCGCCTGTTCATCGGCTTCGCCGCCGCCGAACTTCTTGGCCTGCTTTCGTTCGTTGTCGCGATGATCCTGATCTTCGTCGCCTAACGAACATTCGCCTCTCCGGCTCGCCCTTTGTGGGCGGGCCGGGCAGGCAACCCAGATTTTACTGCTTGATCCCTTAACAGGACGCTCCTGCGATGCCTCAGATAGAACAGTTGGCCGCGACCTACTCCAGCCAGGTTTTCTGGCTGCTGCTGATTTTCGGCCTGGTCTTCTTTGTCATCGGCAAGGGCATGGTGCCCAAGGTCATGGAAACCGTGACCATGCGTGACAAGCAGATCTCCGACGATCTCGCTGCCGCCCAGGATGCTCGCGCCCAGGCCGATGCCGAGGAAAATGCCTGGCGCACGCGTGAAAACGCCAATCGTGCCGAAGCACAGGCCCTTGTCGCCCAGGCGAAGGCCGATGCCGCTGCCGCAAGCGACAAGAAGCTCAAGGCTGCTCAAAAGCGCATCGACAAGAAGCTTGCCGATGCCGAAGATCGTATCGCCGAAGCCCGCGCCAGCGCCGCTGCCGAGATCGAGGATGTCGCTGCCGACGCAGCCGCCCAGATTGTCAAGCGCATCGCCGGTATCGAAGTGACGCCCGCGGCGGCCCGCACTGCCGTCAAGGAAGCAATGTGATGAGCTCGATCCTGACCGTTCTTACTGCCGCCGACGGATCGGTTGCCGTTGCCGAGCATCTCGATCATGCCGCAAGCCTCGAAGGGCTTGAGGAAGAACAGCATGGCGAACATGTGGAGCCGGTTGCATTCGGCTTCATTGGCCCCTTCGCGTGGGTCAGCCTTGCAATGCTGTGCTTCATCGCGATCCTTCTTTGGAAGGGCGTGCCCAAGCTGATTGCGGGCGGTCTCGACAAGAAGATCGCCGAGATCAAGTCGCAGCTCGACGAGGCGAAGAAGCTTCGCAGCGAGGCCGAGGCTCTCCGCAAGGAATATTCGAACAAGATCGCCAATGCCGAAAAGGATGCGGCGGCGATGCTTGATCATGCAAAGAACGAAGCCGACGCCATCGTCGCCAAGGCCGAGGTTGATTCCAAGGCCATGGTCGAGCGCCGCAAGAAGATGGCAGAAGAAAAGATCGCCGGTGCAGAACGTGCGGCGATCGACGAACTGCGCGAAAAGGCTGCGCAGGCATCGGCTGCTGCCGCTGCGTCCATCATCGCTGTAAAGCACGACCCCAACGCGGACAGCGCGCTGGTCGACCAGACGATTACGGCACTCTGATTTCCACGAATGCATGACCGGGACACCGGCGCTGACGAGACTTTTTGGTTGGCGCAGCGGTAAACTTGGTCGACTCGATTGAGCCGAGCTGATAGCCCTTGCGATGCGGGTGGTCGCAGCTCGCGCTTGAGGGTTGCAGCATGGAATATTTGGATAAACTCCGCGCAAAGGGCGTGGATGACGCCGAATTGGTCTGGAAAATTCTGGACCAGAGCCCTGATTGCATCAAGGTTCTCGGGCTCGATGGAGAGCTCGAATACATGAACCCCAATGGCCGCAAGGCCATGGGAATCGATGATTTCGGCGAAGTCATTGGCAAGAAGCTTTCCGACATGTGGCCGGAAGAGAGCCGCCCGAAGCTGGAGGCAGCGATCTGCAAGGCTCTTGCAGGAAGCAAGGACCAGTTCGAGGCCTATTGCCCGACTTTGAAAGGCGCCAGTCGCTGGTGGCAGGTCGCGGTTTCGCCGATTTGCGACAAGCATGACCAGCCGACGCATATCCTGTGTACCTCGCGTGACATCACGCTTTCGCATGAACAGGTACTGCGCGATGCAGAAGCTGCTTCTGAAAAATCGAGAGATGACGCACGGGAACAGTCGCACAAAGTCGGCAACCTGCTTGCGACTATTTCTGCGCTCGCCCGCATTTCGCTTGGCCCTGATGGTGTCTACGCACGCGAACGGTTGATGGAGCGGATTGGTAAGGTTTCAGCGGCGATCGGCGCAGCGGAGCCTGGTTCGCAAACCGTGACGCTTGATGCGATCGTCACAGCATCGTTGTCGCAGATTGCCGATCTTCCGAGGTTTGCCGCCCCGACTATCGCAGATGCCCGGCTATCGGGCGAAGCGGCGCGCACTACCGCGCTGATTCTCGGAGAGCTGGAATCCAATGCGCTCAGGCATGGTGCGCTTTCGGGGCAGGGCGGGACGGTTTCGCTGTCGGCGGAGCGTAGGCCCGATGGCATCGCCGTGACGTGGGTGGAGACGCTGGAACGAGCGCCGACGATAATGCCGGGTTCGGGGACTGGGTTCCGCCTTGTGAACCGTCTGTCCGCCATGCTGCCCGAGCCTGCGAATTTCGCGTGGGGGACGGACCGATTGGTTGTTACCTTTACCCTGCCATCAAGCTAGCGGCTCAGAGGTCTAGCCCTTGAAATTATCCTTGGCCGTGCGCAGCGCGGCGAAGGTTTCGACAGGGGTTGCGCCGCCCCAACGCGCGCGCATTTCGCTGGCGTCGGCCCGCAGAAACGGATTTGTCGCACATTCAAGGCTGAGCCTGGCGGGCACCGTCGGTTCGTCGTTCTTTCGCCGCTCTGCTATTTCGCGCGCGTAATCCTTTAACTCGGCATTGCCGGGATCGGCGTGCAAGGCGAACCGTGCATTGGCCTGCGTATATTCGTGTGCACAGTAGATGAGCGTTTCATCCGGCAGTTCGCGCAGGCGCACGAGGCTGGCCCAGAACTGTTCCGGTGTGCCTTCGAACATACGCCCGCAGCCCAGCGCGAATAGCGAATCGCCGACAAAGGCGATTCCGGCATCGGGCAGCCAGTATGCGATGTGGCCAAGAGTGTGGCCGCCAACGTCGATAACGTGTGCCTCGTAATTTCCGATCATCACCTTGTCGCCGCCGCCGACTGTCGCATCGATCGCCGCGATCTTGGGGGCATCCCCGACAGGTGCGGTAACGCGGCAGCCCGCGGCTTGCTTGATGGCCTCGTTCCCGCCGGCGTGGTCGGGGTGCCAGTGAGTGTTCCAGATTTGCGTGATCTGCCACCCGCGTGCCGCGGCTTCGTGCATGTAGGCATCCGCATCGGGGGTATCGATGCACACGGTCTCGTTGCTGTCGGTGTCGTGCAGCAGATAGCCGTAATTGTCGGACAGGCAGGGGAATTGGTGAACTTCAAGCATTGGAAAACTCCTCCGCTATTCAGATAGGCAAGCAGAGGCCCAAAAGCAAAAGACCCGCCGGCACCGAAGTGCGGCGGATCGATTGTTGTTGCGAACAACGTGGCGATGCGGACCGGGTCCGCACCGCCAATTGTTTCGGCTCAGTTCTTGCCCTTGAGGGCTTCGCCAAGGATGTCGCCGAGCGAAGCGCCCGAGTCCGACGAACCGTACTGTTCGACGGCCTGCTTCTCTTCGGCGATCTGGCGCGCCTTGATCGAGAAGTTGGGCTTCTTGGTGCGGTCGAAACCGGTGACCATCGCATCGACCTTCTGGCCGGTCTGGAAACGATCGGGACGCTGTTCGTCACGGTCGCGGCCCAGGTCCGAACGCTTGACAAAGCCGGTCGCGCCATCGTCGCCAACCTGCACTTCGAGGCCGCCATCGCGGACTTCGAGGACAGTCACGGTGACAACGTCGCCGCGCTTGAGGCCCGAAGCCGAGGCAGCGCCGCCAGCCGACGGAGCGCCCTTTTCAAGCTGCTTCATGCCGAGCGAGATGCGCTCCTTCTCGATGTCGACGTCAAGGACGACTGCCTGGACTTCTTCACCCTTGCGGTGCAGCGCCAGCGCGTCTTCGCCCGAGATGCCCCACGCGATGTCCGACATGTGAACCATGCCGTCGACGTCGCCGGGAAGGCCGATGAACAGGCCGAACTCGGTCGCGTTCTTGACTTCGCCGGTGACGGTCGAGCCAACGGGATGCTGTTCTGCGAAATCGTCCCACGGGTTCGACTGCGCCTGCTTGAGGCCAAGGCTGATGCGGCGCTTGTCGGCGTCGACTTCGAGAACCATGACTTCCACTTCCTGCGAGGTCGAGACGATCTTGCCGGGGTGAACGTTCTTCTTGGTCCAGCTCATTTCTGAAACGTGGACGAGGCCTTCGATGCCAGCTTCCAGTTCGACGAATGCGCCGTATTCGGTGATGTTGGTCACGGTGCCCGCCAGCTTTGCGCCAACCGGATACTTCGCGCCGACGCCATCCCACGGATCGCTTTCAAGCTGCTTCATGCCAAGGCTGATGCGCTGTGTGTCCGAATTGATGCGGACGATCTGAACAGTGACGGTGTCGCCGATGTTCACCACTTCGTTCGGGTGGTTGACCCGCTTGTAGCTCATGTCGGTGACGTGAAGCAGGCCGTCGATACCGCCGAGGTCTACGAACGCACCGTAATCGGTGATGTTCTTCACGACGCCGTCGATGACCTGGCCTTCTTCGAGGTTGCCGATCAGTTCGCTGCGCTGTTCCGCACGGGTCTCTTCAAGGACGGCGCGGCGCGACACGACGATGTTGCCGCGGCGGCGATCCATCTTGAGGATCTGGAACGGCTGCGGGATGCCCATGAGCGGGGCGATGTCGCGCACGGGGCGGATATCGACCTGCGAGCCGGGGAGGAAGGCAACAGCGCCGTCGAGGTCGACGGTGAAGCCACCCTTGACGCGGCCGAAGATCGAGCCTTCGACCCGCTTGCCTTCGCCAAATTCGCTTTCAAGACGATCCCAGGCGGCTTCGCGGCGGGCGCGGTCGCGGCTGAGCATCGCTTCGCCGTCGGCGTTCTCGACGCGGTCGACGTAAACTTCGACTTCGTCACCGACGGAAAGTTCACCATCTTCGCCATTGCGGCCGAATTCGGCGAGGCGGACGCGGCCTTCGCTCTTCAGGCCTACGTCGATGACGGCCATGCCGTTTTCGATGTTGGTGACGGTGCCCTTGACGACGCGGCCTTCAAAGCCGCCATCGGCTTCTGTGCCGAGGGTTTCGTCGAGCATTTTCGCGAAATCATCGCGAGTGGGATTTGCCGAAGTGGCCATGTGCTAGTAATTCCCGTTTAACAATTTTTCCGGCCAAGCGGTTGTATCCGCTGGTCTTTCTGGCCGATCTGCCTGCGGGGCCGATTGCCGTCGCAGGCGTTTCCAAAGCACTGTCAGACCATCGCGCCGCAAATACCGATCGGAGCGCGGGACTGCGCATTTTCCGAACCGGCCGTTTGCGGGAGGGAGCGGCCGCCGTGGCGCCTGCTCCTTCAAGCGATCTTCTGGGCAATGCCCTTCGAACGGGCGCGCGATTACGCCCGTTTGGCCGCAAAAGCAAGAGAAACCGCGCATCTCGCTGCGGTTTCGCCGGGCTTCAGGACTTTGTTTCGCCCTTGGCCGCCATCACTTCTTCGACGATCCGGATCGCCTCGGCCAGCGACTGTTCGGCGCTAAGCTCCGAATTGTCGAGAAGGCGGGCATCGGCTGCTTCGACCAGCGGTGCTTCCGCGCGGCCGCGGTCGCGGGCGTCGCGGGCGATCAGGTCTGCGCGAATGTCGTTCAGCGAAACGCGCGCGCCGCGGGCCACCATTTCGGCATGACGGCGCCTTGCGCGGGCCTCGACGCTGGCGGTGACGAAGAGCTTCACATCGGCATGCGGGGCGACGACGGTTCCGATATCGCGCCCGTCGAGAACGGCGCCGCCAGGGCTGGCCGCAAATGCGCGCTGGCGTTCCAGCAGCGCTGCGCGCACGCCTTTGTGTACTGACACGCGGCTTGCCAGTGCGCCGGTGCCTTCATTGCGAAGCGCCGGATCGGCCAGAAGGGATTCGGGAAAATCCGTGGCGCGCTGCGCGTCGCGCGGATCGTCGGGGTCGGTGCCCATCCGGCGCACTTGCATGCCCACGGCGCGATAAAGCAGCCCGGTGTCGAGGTGGCGCAGCCCGAAATGCTTGGCGAGGCCGCGCGCGATGGTGCCCTTGCCTGATGCGGTTGGCCCGTCGACGGCGATGATCATGCCTGTTCCTTTCGGCGCGCGGCCTTTGCCAGACCCCAGATCGCGATGGCGGCCCAGAACGCTTCGAGCACCATCGATGGCAGGTTGGGATGATAATATAGAGAAATGGCAAGCAGGATCGCTCCGGCTAGGTTCACGCCGTGCTGGACAAAGGGGTTGGGATCGCGCCGTGCGGTCATGTAGGCATAGGCGAAGATGATGCACGCCATGCCGGCAAATCCGATCAGGGTCGGCAGATCGAACGTAACATTCATGTCGCGGTACATGCGCCTGCCTTGGCCAAAAGCGCCTGAAACGTGGGAAAGCTCGTGTTGATGGGGGCGGTATCGTCCACTTCCACACCATCGCGGCTGACCAGACCGGCGATGGCCAGGCTCATCGCAATGCGGTGATCGAGGTGGGTTACGACTGGCGCGCCGCGCGTTCCGGGCAAGGGATCACCGCCGGTGCCTTCGATGACAAGTCCATCTTCGCCTTCGGTTACACGGGCGCCCGCTGCTCCAAGCGCGTCGGCCATTGCGGCAAGGCGGTCCGATTCCTTGACGCGAAGTTCTTCAAGACCAGTGGTCACGGTCGTGCCGCTGGCCTGGCTGGCCGCGACGAAAAGGATCGGGAATTCGTCGATCATGGATGGCGCGACTGCTGGATCGACTTCGATCCCGGTCAGGGCCGAGTGCTGCACACGCAGGTCCGCCACGGGTTCACCGCCAACGTCGCGGCGATCCAGTTCCTCTATGCTGCCGCCCATCTGGCGCAGAACATCGAACAGGGCGGCGCGGGTGGGGTTGAGGCCTACATTCTCGACGACAAGGTCAGAGCCGGGCACGATCAACGCGGCAACCACAAAGAAGGCCGCGGACGATGGGTCGCCGGGCACGACAATGTCCTGTGGTTTCAGCTCTGCCTCGCCGCGAATACGGATGATGCGTTCGCCGTTCACGTCCTCCGACCACAGGTCCGCGCCGAAGCCGATGAGCATCCGTTCGGTATGGTCGCGCGTTGCTACAGGCTCGACAACGGTGGTGATTCCGGGGGTGTTGAGCCCGGCCAGCAGAACCGCGCTTTTCACCTGCGCACTGGCAACCGGCAGGCGGTATTCTATCGGTACGGCGGGATGCGCACCGCGCATGGTAAGGGGGAGGCGGCCGCCGGGCGAGGGCGTGAAATCGGCACCTATCAGGGAAAGCGGATCGATCACCCGGCCCATCGGGCGCTTCGACAAGCTGGCATCGCCCGTGAACGTGGCCGTGATGCCGTGGCTGGCGACAAGACCCATGAGAAGCCGGGTCGAGGTTCCCGAATTGCCCATGTCGAGAGCGGTCTGCGGTTGCAGCAGTCCGCCCACGCCCACGCCGTCGATCGTCCATGTGCCGTCATCGCCGCGATCGATCGTCGCGCCCATGGCGCGCAGGGCGGCGGCGGTGGCCATAACGTCCTCGCCTTCCAGCAATCCGCGCGCGCTTGTCCGCCCGGTCGCCAGCGCCCCGAACATGAGCGATCGGTGGCTGATCGATTTGTCGCCGGGAACTGCAATGCGGCCGGTTAGCGGTCCGTGGCCGGAGAATCGGCGAGGCGTGGGCGAACTGGCATGACTCATGGCGCGGTGCTCAGGCTTGGCGTGGCACGAAAGGGTGCCCGATCGTGGCATGCAATTAGAGGGCGGGAGAACCCGGTTCGGCGGCGGCTTTTGACAGGGGCATGGGCTTATGGCAAGGCGCGCGCTCTTCGCGGCGGCGGTTGCCCGCAATTGCCTTGCCGCGAGCCCGGAATTACGCATGCAACGTGCCTTGTCTATGACGGGGCGCTTTTTCGAACGAGGAATTTCATGGTCAAGCCCGAATGGGGTGCGAAGCACACCTGCCCGAAGTGCGGCACCCGCTTCTACGATCTTGGCAAGGACGATCCGGTTACCTGCATCGAGTGCGGTAACGAATGGACGCCCGAGCCCGTGCTCAAGTCGAAGCAGCCGATCCCCTTCGAGGAACAGAAGGAAGAGACGAAGCAGAACGACAGCGACCTGGCTGACGACGATCTGGACATCGACGTCGATGACGATGACGATTCGCCGGACAACGACGTTGACCTTGGCGGCGACGACGATCTCGGCGTGGCCAAAGCCAAGGACGATGACCAGGACGATACCTGATCGTTAACGCCTGATCTGAAAAAAGGAGCGGGGCTGCGTGCCGGCTCCCTCCTTTTTTGGGCAGGTTTGGCAATCTGCCGAAAAAGAGACGAAAAACCCTCTTGCCAGCAAGAAGGCGTCTCCTTAAAGACCCGGCTCCCGGCGCGGTGAACGTGCCGACCGGGTATGCGGCCCCTCCCAGGGGATCTCGCGAAATCGATGGAATTTGGGGCCGTAGCTCAGCTGGGAGAGCGCTACAATGGCATTGTAGAGGTCAGGGGTTCGATCCCCCTCGGCTCCACCATCGTCTTATTTTTCCCGCATATTCGGCATTCCATGGTTCGGCCATGATCGTCCCTGTCACCACCCCCATGTTCCGGGGGTGCATTGGTCATGCGCGGTGCTAAAGCCTTTTTCCATGATGGGGCAAAGCGTGTTTCAGACCTGCCTGCTGGTTGAAGACCACGTCGCGACGCGCGACTGGCTTTGCAAAGTGCTGGGCGAGGTTTTTAGCGGAATCGAGGTCACCACGGCGGGAAGCGTGCGCGAAGGCGGGCAGCTTCTCGACCAATGGCTGGCTCAGGATCGGCAGGCCGATATTGCTCTTGTCGATCTGGGCCTGCCCGATGGCAGCGGGGTGCAGGTTCTGCGCCGACTGGTCGAGGAGGCTCCTGCCACCCGCCGTATCGTCACGACTGCTTATGGCGACGATGCCTATCTTCTCGAAGCAATAGGCGCGGGCGCGCAAGGCTACCTCCTGAAAGAGGAAGAAGCTTCTTCGCTGGCCGATACCTTGCGCCGGATAGAGCGCGACGAGCCGCCGCTATCACCTTCTATCGCGCGGCGCATGCTGGCCCATTTCGGCGGCGGCATGTCGCCCAGACCGGCCAGCGACGACGATGACGCAGACCTGACAGCGCGTGAGAAAGAGACGCTCACGCTTTTGGCGCGCGGTTACACGATTGGCGAAGTGGCAGAGCAGCTTGGCCTTAGTCCGCATACCGTCGCCAGCTATGCCAAGACGATATACCAGAAGCTCCACGTGACCAGCCGGGCCGAGGCCACCCGCGAGGCGATCCGCCGCGGCTTCGCCTGATCCGGGGCGAAACTCCGGGCAACCGGGCGTTATTTTTCGATACCCCCTTGTTCGGGGGGTGATCGATCGGTCGCAATTCCCGATTGTCCGCCACGCGCCGGAAACGGCGATGCCTGCAAGCCATCGCCACTGCGTCGACGCGAACCGGTTTCGAAAAGCATTCGGGGGATTCGCTCTCGATCCCGGTATCCGGGGTGGCCGTTGGGGGCGGTCATCCCGGAGCTTGTCGACAGGCACAGGCCTTGCCGTTATCAGCAGGGCACATCATCGTGCCGGGTAAGGGAATGAAATGGCTGGCAATCGGGGGATCGGCGCAATCGGTGCACTGACCCTGCGACCAGGCAGCGCCTTGCGGCTCGCGGGCGTCATGACCGCGCTGGCCGGGGCGTTCGCGGTTCTCGTCGCCTTGCTTGTTCCTGCATCCGATGTCCGTTTCCATCATGACCTTGCCCGCGGGGTCGTCACTTTCGAGCAGGCAAGCGGTGCGCGGACCATCGATCCACAAGCCCGGCTCGACCTCTCTCGCGGGGGGCGCACAATCACTGTCAGCGCAGGTGCATTTGCCGATCCGGAAAATCTCGATCCTGCGACACAGGACAGGATTGATGCGCTTTTCGGCGAAGGAGCCGTTCGCGTCACGCTCCACGGCGAATCGGAAGCGTTCGCGATCGGGCGAAAGCGGCCGCAGCTCTCTGATCTCGATGCACAGTTCTGGCTGCTCCTGCTCTCCGCGCTTGCCGGGCTTGGTGCGGGGCTGGCCGTTTATGTCCTGCGCCCGCGCACGTGGGCGGGAACGACGTATGCGGTGCTGGGCGTCACGCTGTTCATCTCTGCGGCGATTACCGCGCTTGGCCCGTTGACCGACGGGGGCACGCCGGCACAACTTTTAAGGGCGATGGGCAGGATAAATTTCCTTGTGTTACAAGTGTTCGAGCTGGGCTGGCTCGCGTTCTTTGCGCGATTTCCTCATGGCGTCATACCGCGCGGCGGTGCACTGGCCATGCTGGCGGTGCTGGCCGCAATCGCGCTGCCGTTCAACCTGTGGGCCGGTATGTCTGCCGAGCTGCGCGGCTTTTTGCAGGTCGGCACGTATGTCGTGATGCTGGGACTTCTCGCCGCGCAATTCCTGCTCGCCCGGAGGCATCCGGCGCAGCGCAGATCGCTCTATATCATTCTCGGTTGTATCGGGGTGGGCACGCTCGTCTACCTCCTGCTTACGGTACTGCCCACGATCACCGCTTTGCGTCTGCCGTTCAATGACGTGGCGCTCATGCCGCTCTATGTCCTTATCTACTGCGGGATCGGCCTTGCCATCGTGCGGACCCGGCTGTTCGGGTTCGATGGGTGGGTGCGGCATGTTTTTGCGGCCATATGCCTGGTGGGTGCCGTCCTGCTGATCGACATGTTGCTGGTGAACTGGCTCACGCGGCAGGACGAAACCGTGCTTGGCCTGTCCATTGTCATTGTCGCCTTGCTTTACTGGCCAATACGCGAACGAATCGTGCGCAGGGGAGAAAGGGAGCGCGATGCCCGTATGCGCACATCCTTTCGGTTGGCGGCGGACGTTTCTTTTGCCGTGTCCCCGGCGCAGCGGGCGCAAAGCTGGCGCGAAGCGGTGGAGGCGACGTTCCAGCCATTGGAAATCGCGGTCGATCCAATACCGGCTGCGTCGCCTTGCGTCTCTCCGGATGGAGAGAGCCTGCGTTTGCCTCCGATCGGTTCCGCGCCTGCGCTGATCTGCCGCCATGCAGGCGGCGGGCAGCGGCTTTTCGGGCTGGACGATGTCGCGGCGGCAGAGGCGTTGCTGGTCATCGTCGATCAGCTGACCCGTTCGCGAGAAGCATACATGCACGGCGTGGCCGAGGAGCGCCGCCGCATTGCGCGCGATTTGCACGACGATGTCTCAGGGCGCCTGATGACGAGCCTGCACCGGGGCGAAGTCGATGCCATGCGCCGCGATGTGCGCGATGCGATGGCCGACATCCGCACGATTGTCACAGGGTTGGCCCATGAACCGCGCAGCCTGCCTGACTTGCTCGCCGACTTGCGGCACGAAACGATGGGGCGGCTCGAAGGAACGGGCATCGTTCTCGACTGGCCGATCGGATCGATACCGCTGGGCGGGCCGCCGCTGCCTTACCAGACTTATCGCCACA
>Ga0316207_10004079_pt1 | contig 12997 bp, 19 predicted proteins | sample 6weekpyrite_MG_FD_204943 | JGI IMG/M metagenome (GOLD analysis project Ga0316207, IMG submission 204943) | Microbial mat bacterial communities from mineral coupon in-situ incubated in ocean water Damariscotta River, Maine, United States -... | ecosystem: Environmental > Aquatic > Marine >... | reverse complement strand
ATTGGTGAACTGATCGCGCTTAAAACGAAACCGGGGACAACATGTAAAACCGTTCGTAAAAAAGCACAGGAAAAAATAGATGACATTCAACAGAAAATTGAGGCCTTAGAAAAAATGAAAGAAGCGCTTTCGCCATTGATAGAACAATGCCCTTCAACAGGTCCTGTTAGTGAATGTCCCATTCTCAATGCACTTGATGAAGGAGTTATTGTTACATGAATCAAGTCGAGTTCATCTATGATGATGATTGCCCCAATGTTGAGCGCGCGCGGAAAGTTTTGATAAATGCCTTTTCGCTGGCAAAACAAATACCGAGCTGGAAAGAGTGGTCACGTTCAGATTTAAATAGCCCTGATTACGTTCAACGCTATGGTTCTCCTTCTATTCTTGTTAATGGCCGCGACATTGTGGAAGCTCAAACATTATCGGATACAAGTTGTTGCCGTATTTACGAAGGCGAACAAGGCAGATTTCAAGGTTTTCCTACCATAGACAGCGTTGTCACCGCATTGCAAGAAAATGGCAAAGCCGCTCGAAATCGTGGATGGATCACATCATTACCAACGGTTGGCGCGGTTTTGGTGCCTAAATTGGTCTGCCCGTCCTGTATCCCGGCATTGGCAGCACTTGCTAGTAGTGCCGGCATCAGCGTGATGGAATTTAAACCATTTTTAACATTGTTCACACTGATACTCCTTGGCGTTGCCGTACTTTCTCTGTCTTATAAAGGTGAGCAACGACGAGGGCGGGCCCCTTTTTATCTTGGTTTACTTTCGGGTGCAGTTATGTTGCTCGGGCAGTATTCATGGCAATCACTGGAAATGATTTATCTAGGAATCGCGATGTTGATTGCCGCATCAATATGGAACGCTTGGCCAAAGAGAGGTGAGTGTTCCGCATGTTTAACAGAAACCAAAGGAGAAACATCATGAATGCAGTAAGAAAAGTCGAAATCTTTAGCGCCGGTTGCCCCGCTTGTGAAGACACTATAAATCTGGTTAATAAAATTGCGTGTTCATCTTGCAATATCAGTGTGTTGGATATGAACGATAAGGCGGTTGCGCAACGCGCAAAATCCTTAGGCATACATCGGGTTCCCGCGATTGTGATTGACGACAAACTCGCGGACTGCTGCGCCGTAGCCGGACCTGATGAGCAGCAATTGCGAGCGCTCGGCCTTGGTCAATCAATTTGATTGAAGTCATACAGTAATTCATGAAAAACAAATTAGAGAAATTCGGATCATTTGGGGCTATAGTCGCTGCGGCGGCTTGCCCTATTTGTTTTCCTAAACTTGCACTAATTGGCGCACTTTTTGGACTTGGTGCCCTAGCGCCGTTTGAAACAGTCTTCTTTTTTACTGCTCAAATCTTTGTTGTTTTAGCTGTAATCGGTCATGCCATTTCTTATAAGAAACATCAGAACTTGAAACTACTTTCACTTACCGTTTTGTCTATGATCCTGCTTTTTGTTTCGCTTTACATATATGTTTCCGAGATATTATCTTATCTCGCATTCAGTGGACTTATAGTTGCCACCATATGGTTGGTTTTCGAAAATCGTCGATGCACAAATTGTGCTGCATTTTCTGACTAAATGGGGCGACTGAAACACTATGCCCAATACTGTTTCATTTGCTCTCTGATTTAGGGCATCAATAGCACTTCTCACGGTAAAAACAGACCCTTCTTTCTATTCCAGTTGAAACAAAACTGCGCAGAAGTGTTTCATATTTATTTGATTTCAAAAAGTATGTTTTCTGAACTATTAGAAGAGTAAAGAAAACGACCGTTTGATTTACTATTTTCATTAGTGCTAAAAATCTGGCAAAACAACTCGAAAATGGGAAATAAACTCGTTCTACTAATCAAAGTAAACTTTGAGAGGTATTGAGATGGGTTTCTTTACTTTATTAAAGTTTGGAAAGATACGGATTTAAAGTATTATGTTGCGGATAGAATGATAATTCCTGTACTTATGGGTATCCTTATGTCCTTAGGACATAAGGATACCCATAAAGTCAGCTTTTGTCAAGTCATTTAATTGCTAATTTTGGCTAAAGTTTTTTTGACTTGTGCCGTTACTAATGATATATGTCCTTAGGACATATATCATTAGTAACTGACATGAAAACATTAAAAGCGACAACATTGTGTCTTGGTGAGCTCAATCAGCCAGTCATTACTTTTTATCATCTTGGTATTATCGTTCATCGTTTATATCGCGATAAATGCTATCAAGGCGAATCACTTGATCAACTAAAAAAACCCGCAGCAGAACGACGGGATGTCATAAATCTTTTATCACGATTAGAAGAAGATGGTGTATTAGGTCACTACAAAGGCTTGAGCAATAAAAATGTTTTTAGTTTGCTTGGTCGCTCGCATGAATCGGTTGTTGATGTCATCTGTACTATTGATCCATTTTGTTATCTGTCTCATCTCAGTGCCATGGAATATCACGGACTCACTGATCGTATTCCCAGTAAAATCATTGTTTCAACACCTTCGCCGACAGATTGGCGTCAATTTGCAGAGGCGAGGATGGCAAGTGATATTGGTGATGATCTTCAAACTTATCTTGAAAATAGTATGCCACCGTTACAACGTATCAAGATAGATAAAATTGGGCGGAAAGAGGTACAATATTTTAGTAGTGTACACCTTGGCGCATTTCGCCAGGTGCGAGATCGAATGTTACGTGTATCAACAGTAGGTCGAACATTTTTAGATATGCTCAGGAATCCTGAGTTATGTGGTGGTATTAATCATGTACTTGCTGTTTATGATGAATTTGCGCCGCAATATTTAAAAGCTATTGTTGATGAAATTCATCAGCATGGAAAACCAATTGATAAAGTCAGGGCAGGGTATATTTTAGAAGAGCGGTTAAAAATTCAGGATGATATTGTCAATAGTTGGGAAAAATATGCACAGCGTGGTGGTTCACGTAAATTAGATTCATCAGCAGACTATGAGGCCATCTGGTCTGATAAATGGTGCTTGTCGTTAAATGTATTTACTAAAAACGACTCACATGCCGTCTAATCAAACATCCTTGGAACACTACTCAATCGATAGTTGGATTGCACAATCGCCAGTAGAACAGAAAGAATTTCGGGAAGCCGTGCATACTATCTTGGTGGCTATTGCCAAAACGCCAGAATTACACGCAGATATGGTGATAAAAGGCGGAATATTGTTAGCGATTCGCTATCAAAGTCATCGCTATACGAAAGATATTGATTTTTCCACACCTAAGAAAATGAGTGAGTTTGATCTCGAAGAATTTAAAACATCACTTAATCAAAGTTTGATAGATACTGTAGAACACTTAACCTATGACTTAGATTGCCGTGTACAGCATTGCCGAATACAACCTGCAAATCGACCTGATGCCACTTTTCCGGAGATCAAGGTGACGATTGGTTATGCGTATAAAGGCACGTCAAAGCATAAGAAACTAATTGCAAAGCAATCACCTAGCTGCATTTCGCTTGATTATAGTTTAAATGAGCCTACGCCCAATATTGAGCAGATAGAATTAGGCCGAGACGAAAATATCGTTGCGTATAGCTTTACGGACTTAATCGCAGAAAAGCTTCGGGCAGTGATACAACAAGCGGGTCGTAATCGAACGCGACGACAGGACATATTTGATATCTTTTTATTGCTAGATCGCACGTCTGATGTTGAGCAGCAAGAGAAGGCAAAGATATTAGATAGTCTTAAAGTTAAGGCAGCATCACGGGCAGTGGATGTTGATAAAATGTCTTTGCGTAGCGATGAGTTAAAAACGCGCTCAGCGGCAGAATATCCAAAACTTGCTGCAGAAATTGAAGGTGAACTTCCTGATTTTGATTATATTTACGGTGTTGTTCAGGGTTTTTATGAATCGTTGCCTTGGTGATCTAAGGTCAACTATAAAATGATAGATAAAAACCAATTAGAAAATCGGTTTATAAGTATTTTTTGAAACGCCCTTCCGTTTTAGAGTTATCAACTATTGGATTAAAGTTGATGAGTTGGTGTTATGCTTATTTTAGCCATCTTTCTGTTTCGTTAAACGTTATTGGTTAGAAACTTTAATAGGGCCGAACATTCCTGTGTTAATAAGCAAATGCCAGATTTTTTTCATTGTTAAAGCTGTTTCTTGATTTAAAAAAAGTGATGACCTGCTGCCGTGGGGTGAACCTAAAAAATAAGGCCGCATTGTTTCCCAAGTTTCCCCGAGTTCTGCCAATTCCCAGCATGATAGTTCCTTTTGAAGCATAAGCGGGATTGCTAATGACGCTGGTATCATGCCATTTGGAGCGATTGGTTTTTTCCAATCACAGTATACAAGTATAGGGTTTGCATGGGATTGATAAAATTGAACATCAAGTCGTTCTGTTTTGATCTTAGCAATAGAGCTATGGGGTAATGCTTCAACAGAATCGATGACCTTCTGACCATCGTCGTAAGGACAAGTAATAAAAGCATTTAAGAAGTATCTAGTATGATCTAAACCTTGATAACCGCATTGATCACTAGGTGTTGTTGCTGGGCAACGATTGTCATGATGGGAAACTAAAGGGTGCCATGAGGGGTAGCTATCAATAACGGGACCGTATTTGTTTTCAATATCGAAAAGTTTATTTTCGCTTCGCTCTCTTTCGTCCGCTTCGATACCTCTTGCAATGAGATAATTTTTTACGGCTTCAAACCCATTACGCGCGGATTCATCTGCTCTAAATGCCATAGATTTTATTCCTCTTTTGATTTATAAAAATGCTACAAGGAAATAATGCGCAAGTCAATACAATCATGCATGATATTGTATTATCATGCATAATCGGTAAATGTTACGTTGTTTTTTCATGGTTATCATCTCATCAACTTTTACATAAAAGTTGATGAGTTATGAAATTCCCTAAGTGATTGAATAAAAACGAAAATAATCGGGTTTTCGGCTTGTTTTTGATTTTGTTTGATTCTATACTTATCAAGTATTACCTGAAAAAATATGAATACTTGATGAGATTAGCGTTATATGACACAAGCTTTAAATCACCCCAAAAAAGGTTCATGTATTAAGGTTGAACCCATTCGCGATCTCAAAGCGATCAAGCGAATTAAGAAAATCCTGACCGATAATCCCCGTGACTTTTGTTTATTTACCCTGGGTGTTAACACCGCCTATCGTGCCAATGAAATGCTGTCTATTCGCATGCGGGATGTTGCGCATTTAAACGTGGGGGATGTTTTGGAGATTAAACAATCCAAGGTGAATAAATATCGTGGGGTCACACTTAACCGAAATGTGATTGAAGCCATCACGGCCCTGCTCGCTTCGCGAGCTTATCAATCCGATGATTTTTTATTTTATAGTCAACGTGCGTCGGTGCTCACGGTTGAATCGGTTAATCACTTTGTGAAACAGTGGTGCAAGGATGTTGGGCTTAAAGGCAACTATGGTAGTCATTCGCTGCGTAAAACTTGGGGTTATCATCAGCGAGTCCAGAAAAATGCCCCGATTCCCCTGCTGATGGAAGCTTTTGGGCACACCTCGCAAAAACAGACGCTGGATTATCTCGGTGTTCAATCGCATGAAATTCAGGATTTGTATTCACTGGAAATTTAGGGAGAATTTTCTTATGGATGAAGATAATCAGCTTGAATCGTTACATCTTCGGTGGGAAAAAGAGACGCGTTACTATAAAGTGATTTTACAGAGAGATTTGTTTAATAGTTGGTGTTTAACGCGGGTTTGGGGAAAGCGAAATGCGGCACTTGGCCAAATCCAACATCTTCCACTGTCCAGTTATCAGGAAGGTGTTGTAAAAATTGCTGAGATTGAGAAAGTTAGGTTGCAGCGCAAGTATCTTCGAGTGTAGTGGGAGTAATTGAAGTCGACAAAGCCGTAATTTACCATTCGAACAACAAATGACAGCTATCAGATTCCCAACCCTTTATTCAGGTGTCGAGTCGGTAGTGTCTACGGAAACGAAGAAAGTCCACGTAAGAAGCCACGTACTGTTACAGGTGTGTTTTGATCTGCTTTTAGTGATGTTCACAAAAAACGCTCACAACACTAAAAGCACTTGGAGTGCTTTACCCTACCCTATTGTTTCTAATCCGTTTAATTTGTCTTGTAAAGTGAGATTTCACGGGCGACAGACACAATGCATCATATTTACGCATGGTTTTTTTGTCTATGACCTCGGCTTCATGCAAGCCTTCCATTGTTTCATGGATGGTTTCTAGAATTGATTTATCCGTCGTAGTCATTGCTTTACCGATGAGTTTATTTAAGTTTTTTGATTGAGGATTACAGTTAGTAACGTTCTCTAAATTTTTTCGCCATCAACCCAAGATTGTACATAATATTATTATCTAAAGCTTGTTCATGGGCATCTGGTGATAGCAACGCCATTAAAAGATAATAATCTTCATTATAAAACCCCTGGCAATAAACAAGGTGGATATCACTTGTTTTATTGAATTGAAAGTTCTGTTTTTCCCAGGGTGAGTTTGGGTCTTCCAAATGAAGATGGGCGACTTTTTCTTCACGAATAATAGGAGGTCCGTTGGGATGATTATATTCAGCGTCGCGCCCAAAATTAGAAGCAGGTTTATCTTGGTCTTTGTACTGAGCGAAGTCTGTCTTTAGCGCTGCTAAGTCCATTCCTTGTTGTGAAAATAGTGATACAAGTTCTTTATGACAAAAAACTTTAATGCTCACTCAACAAAATTCCCCAGGTCATCCTCTTTTGCTGAGCTCAAAAATTTGGCAGAAGCCGCTATTGCGCCATTAAGCTGATCACTGTTCGCTTGAAAGCGAGCAGTAAACGTTTCTTGGGGTTGTTGCTGACGAAGCGTATCAACCATGGCTTCAAATAATTCACGCCCTACCATGTAACCCATCGGCTGATTATTACTTAAAACAGCAATCGGTTGATCGGTAAAAAAATCAGCAGGGTGTTTACGCATCTCAGTAACGGAAACGGTGCTATCAGCCATAATTTTCTGTATAGCCATATTTTTCTCCGGGCTAGTTAAACTAATATTGTACATCATTATGTACATAATAGAGTACATCGGCGTTATTGTCCAGAACTTGAATTAAATGAGATGTTCCAAGTGCTCCATTTTCGTGGTTTTAGTTACTCATGAGGATGTTTTTACGTTTCAATGTTTACATGTTAACAAGTTAATAGGTTAACACAATAACTTGTTATTGTGTTAACGTGTTTACGTGCTAATATGTAACTATATTAAATAGTTAACATATTAGCGCGTTAATGACTGAGGGGTATCTATGATTATATTAGTCGGCGGAGAAAAGGGCGGCACAGGGAAAAGCATGGTTTCCTGTAACCTGGCTGCTTATCTTGCTCACAAAGGGCGTGATGTGATGCTGGTTGATGCTGACCCGCAAGCTACATCCACAAAATGGGTGAACCGAAGAAATAAGCAACATTCTGATTTACCCAAAATCAACTCTACTCAGAAAACCGGTGATGTTTTCGAAACGGTTAGAGATCTGGCAGGGCGTTATGATGAAGTCATCATCGATGCAGGGGGACGAGATTCTGAGGAGCTTCGTACCGCTTTAGTTACCTCTCATAAGTTGATCACACCGCTTTTTCCGGCTCAGGACAACATTGAAACCATGGAACGGATGATCGGGCTGGTTAAACAGGCAAAAGCCTTAAATCGAAATTTAGAGGCCTTTGTGTTGATGAATCGTGTTAGTACGAATCCACAGGTACGTACGGTTTTTGATGCGGTCAAGTTCCTGGAAGAGCAGCAGGACGTTTTTACGGTACTTAGCCGTAACAAGATAAATGATTACAAAGCGTTCCAGGATGCCAATGCAGAAGGATTATCAGTGATTGAAATGCCACATGGCAAAGCAAAGGCACAGATCCAAATGTTGTGTGACTTACTATATGCGCCCGTGAAGGTGAAAGAAGAGGAGGCCGCAGTTCATGGCTAAGAAAACAAATTTTAGTTTTGATAATAGCTTGCCACAGGTAGAGGCTTCGCAAGTTGAAGACTTTAAAAAAGGTGTTTCGGATACCACGGTAAGGCCGATCAAAAAAGAAACAAAAGCGAAAGTTATGCGCTCAGTGAAAGGGCTTAGAATCAGAACCGATTTGCAAAAAGATTTTGACAGGCTGGTCTTTGAGCAGAAACAAGCTGGCGGGAAGAGTGGGCCAGAGCTGGCCGATGAAGCGATTGAGCTTTTATTAAAAGCATATCGTTAATATGTTATCATGTTAACATATTAATACGTTATCATGTTAACTGACTTTCTTTTTGCAGAAATTAATAAAAGCGCCATCCGCGCTTTTTAACTCAGGTTCGCCTGAGTTTTTCCAGTATTCAATCCATTGAGATTCCAGCGCATAGACATCGAGGTTAAATCGTTGGACTATTTTTTTTGCTTTTTCGATGGTTTCAACTTGTAAGAAAGGGCGGTTAAAATCATCATTATTTTGATTCTGTTGTGAATTTTTAGTATAAAAAATGACGTTTTTTTCTTCTATTGCTATACGGTAATCGGGTAAATGATCATGTTCAATAATGTGGTTAAGCTTTCGTTTAAATTCTGCCTTATTACCTGTTGAACCACTTTTTTTAAGTAAATTATCAATCCCTATTTTCCACTGTTGTTTATTACCACAATGTTTTCTAGCAATTTCGTATATGCGGCGCTCGAGAGGCCTCCTAAGACGGAAATAATCGCGGCTAATGCTTAAGACGTCTTGGCCTAATATTGAGTTATAAAGCCATTCAGAAAGCGTTACCTCTAGTTCAACCATGCGTTTTGTTTTTGCGTCTTCTACGACAATTTTATAAGCATCAATAACCCCAAAACCTTCGGTTATTTCTTTATCAGCGGTTTTGATGTTTGTTTGTATTCGTGTGCCGGCTAAGCGTTCTAGTGCTTGTTTTAGTAATTTATAGCCTTGTCCGCTGGTTTGCCGGTTAGTTGTAACCAATAAATCATGCGCTTTAAATCGAACCTTTCGAGAGGGAGCTACGTATTCTTCATTGCCAGCCGCCTTTGCTTTATTAATATTTTCATTAACTCCCTCCATTAAGCGACTAATACAATAAATGAGAATGTCTTTATCATGAATGGTTGCCATTCCCAAAATATTAGGGGAAATAGTGACGCTATTTCCGTTATGTTCATAGTGCCTAATGGCCGTATCTGGCTTTGTAGAAAGGGTAAAAAGTGGATGCTCCATACTGGCAATATCACTTTTCGGAATAACATCGCCAAAATCAGCAATAAAAAAATCTTGATTAGGATGTCGTTTGGGTAAAAGTGGCTTCATTTTTTTAAATTTGAGCTTTATTTATGTCTAGAATCACACAAAACATACGTCATTTCAGACATAGTTCGTCATTTCAGACATAAAGTCAATCAAATATACGTCATTTCAGACATAAGTCTTCGTCATTTCAAACATAATGTAAGATTTTATCGGTGTTTTCGTCATTTCAGACATAAATCTTCGTCATTTCAGACATGACTATTCGTCATTTCAGACATAAATCTTCGTCATTTCAGACATAAACCACATAGTTATCCACAAGCTACACCATTGTTTTTATTAGGTATATTACTATTATCTAATATAGCGTAACACTAATAACTATTTTTTAACATTAATAACACTGGGCGCTAACAGTTTTGTGCTTGTGGATAAACTTCTTATGTAAACCATATTTCTATAGCTCACTATTAACAATGAGTTCGCTACGCTCACAACCCCTCAATAAAACACACAAACTATTTTCTCTCAGTTCACCACTAATAAACCAAACAAGCTGATAACAATCTATCAGGTGCCCTATTTTTAAAACCTTGTCACGGGCTTTATATTCGCTTTAAGTGATGACTTGTTTTTATACAGTGTTTTAAAAAGACCTGACTTATATCAAAAACTATCTACATCATAATGAAATATTTAACGCCAACAAAATATATGGAAAATGAGTTCTCTATCCTTCGGATACGTTCACAACTTTTTATTACTTGTTCGCAAAGCTTACAATTATCACTTAACGAAAAAACCATCAAAGGCAATCAGCCAGCCCATGATAAACTCAAGCCTCAATACATTGTTCAATTTTTGGCCATTTTTTCCTAAACGATATTTTTAAGTCCTGAAATTCTTATTCAATTGCATCAGTTGATGAGTCAGTTTATCCATAAGCTGCCCACCGTTTCGTGACTGTTTTGTCTGTAAAACAAAGGTGTTCTGAAAAGCCATTCATTCGATAGACTGTTTTGCCACCATTGCAACACGTGCAACAGTGCCTATACAGTTAACACCTTGTTTTATTTACTATTGTTTGGCTGTTTATTTTAATCGTTGCGGGTTAAAAAAACCTGCGATGCATTGCGCTATACAATGGGTGTGAATGTTTTGGTGAGTGTTTATGATCACACAGCAGCTCAACGCTAGCTGTGTCGCACTACTGAAACAGTACTACGCAACGACCTGAGGACACCACTCCTCACGATTAAAACATTGCTTAGAATGACTAAGCGTGAAGCAACTCGACAAGCGATGATTACTTCATCTGAACAACCGAATTTGACAGATTAATTAAATATCTTCTGTACATAACTCCTTACTGCAACTAACTCGTTATCTTCCATTTGACTTAATACATCACTCATTGATTTACCTCCTTTTAAATAAATTGATGAATCGATTAATTTCTATATTTCCGTTTTCATTTTTCACTCCTTTAAGTTCATCTACTGACCTTGTTTTTTAATTTAATTTTCAAGACATCTTCGTTTCTATAACCCACTTTGAAATGAGTTGGGCTCTCATTTTGACAATCGTTATTTCAATTGATGTGACGCGCACTGAAGCTCAGTCAACACGCCATTTTTTGACATTAAGCTCATTACCTGAGCTTGTTTATTTCAGGGAAATATTTTTTTTTGGTAAGAATTTATTTCAGATTTGGCACCCTTTTAACGGTGGATGCTATTAAACGCGATGATTATCCCGTTTAACCACGGCCTATTTGTCATGTTAGGCATCATGATAAGTTTCCCTAGTATAGTAAAAATAATATCGTTTTAAAACCCCATAACTTGCTGGTCACTTTTTTTTTCGGGCTACATCCCTGATTCCTACTGACGTTACGCTGCGCGTCACTACCTAGTTGACACAAGTAGTGACGCGCAGTGTTTATCGCATATTGATTTGTTGGCAACCATCTGGTGCCAACAAATCGAAAGCCAAAAAAAAGCCCTTCATCAGAAGGACTTTTTTTAACGTTCTTGATATGCTTTTGTTTTTTTAAACCATACGCCTGGCAAGTTTCCATTAGGGTCATCATCTGATCATATTGTGCTAGTATCAACATCCCTCATAGTGACCTTTTTTATAATCTCTCTCTGAATCACTATTGCCAATATTGTTTCTTTACTCCTACGTTGTGGTTTTTAAGTTAACTTCAAAACCCCCTGAACCTCCGATTCATTCAGTTCCTCGATATGCCAAGACCATATTTTCATATAGTTGATTTCTGGGTTTTCTTTTTGAACTAAATTTTTCGCTTTTTTTAGCGCTTCACCTTCACTTCTTGCTGCCACTATTTTTGTAAGGTAATTATTTTCCACTGATATCCCGCCATCCTCGACAAGTATTCCGACCATATATTGGTTCATCTTGATGTACCCAAATTCTTATTAATAAGCACACAAAGCATAGTCCAATAATGATGAATTTTCGCTTGAATCTAAAACAAAGGAGTGATTGAATAAGCCCTCAGCTATCTGGACTTGATAAAACTGATCACGCAAAACACCTGAGCATTAAGAGAGTGCGAGCGTTTATCGCTGCAACTCACAATATAAGGGAGGAGATAACGTCTTTTATACGCCTAAGGCCATTACAACCACGTTATCTATATAAAAACTTAGGTGAATGCACTGAAACCCGCTTAGGCGGGTTTTTTTTGTCTGAAACAATTGGTCGATACGTGTATTCAGTGAAAATAATTTTTTTGCGAATTAAGAAAATCGTTAACTAATCGTCGGTGAATTTCTTTGATATCTTTCTGCTTCAGGCGGGCTTTTTTCAAAAAACATGCAAGACAATCCAGCTTCTCCATACATTCTATGAATGGCGAATTGTATTCTAGTGTTGTGAAGGAATTAATGAGGTGCGAAAAATCACAATCATTTGCGGCTTCCAATTCTGATCTGTAATTGTCTATCCAATCAGCATCTGATTGAAGAACAGCACAAAACTCCCTTATTTCTTCAATAGCTTTAGTTTTTAAACACAATTCAAAAGACCCCACACAAATGTCATTATTTCATACTAACTAAACATTAGTACTTAGTAATATTCTTGTTTTTGTCTTATTTAATGTGATATTTGATCATAGTAACCAAGTATCTGCAATATCAATGGGCACGATAGCTATTAAGCTTTAAAAGCCCCTTAATGGCTTTTACGTTTTTCCAATAGATCATTTGAAACACTATTGCCAATACTGTTTCAGCAGTGAATAGAAGAAATAAAGCTACCGTTCTTTTAGCGTAAACCTATCAACATCTACTGCAATTCCACAGTATTGCAATAAGTTAAATTACCTCTTGACCCTGTAGTATACTACAGGGTGTATCCTTTGATTCATGGAGCTAGATATGTTGCGAATTGGTGAAGTTGCAAAATTAAGTGGTGTTGGCGTGGAGACGGTACGTTTCTATGAGCGTGAGGGGTTAATCCCCAAACCTAGTCGATCGTCTTCAGGGTATAGGCAATATCCAGAGACCGCGATTAAACAAGTGCAATTTATACAGCATGCGAAAGTTCTTGGTTTCTCACTCAAAGAAATTGGTGAACTGATCGCGCTTAAAACGAAACCGGGGACAACATGTAAAACCGTTCGTAAAAAAGCACAGGAAAAAATAGATGACATTCAACAGAAAATTGAGGCCTTAGAAAAAATGAAAGAAGCGC
>Ga0316207_10004077_pt1 | contig 13010 bp, 13 predicted proteins | sample 6weekpyrite_MG_FD_204943 | JGI IMG/M metagenome (GOLD analysis project Ga0316207, IMG submission 204943) | Microbial mat bacterial communities from mineral coupon in-situ incubated in ocean water Damariscotta River, Maine, United States -... | ecosystem: Environmental > Aquatic > Marine >... | reverse complement strand
CAACTTTTTCGCTGTTGATCAGTATATCTACTTTTACCAGTTTGGCTATCTGGAAGTACTTAAATTCATAATCAAACGATGCATAACCGCGACTCACCGATTTTAATCGGTCAAAAAAGTCCAGCACCACTTCAGACATGGGCATGTCGTAAGTTAATGACACCTGCTGTCCCATATACTGCATATTTGTCTGAACGCCCCGCTTTTCTATACACAGGCTAATCACATTCCCCACATACTCCTGTGGCACTAATATATTTGCCTGGATAATAGGCTCTCGAATTTCTTCGATGTAGTTTACTTCGGGTAAATCTGAAGGATTGTGGATCTGGATCACTTCACCATCTGTTTTTAAAACTTCATAAACAACGGTTGGCGCGGTGGTAATTAAATTTAGGTCATATTCTCGCTCAAGACGTTCCTGCACAATTTCCATATGCAGCATACCCAGGAAACCTATGCGGAAACCGAAGCCCAGTGCAGATGATGTTTCCGGTTCATACTGTAGCGCTGCATCGTTCAAGGTGAGCTTGTCGAGTGCTTCGCGAAAACTATCATAATCATCCGCCTCTACCGGGAACATACCCGCAAATACTCGGGGCTGAACTTCTTTAAAACCTGGTAATGGCTCATCTGCCGGATTATCCTGCAGGGTAATGGTATCCCCCACTTTGGCAGAGTCGATTTCTTTTATGCCCGCAATTATATAGCCCACCTGACCGGTTTCAAGAACGGGCATATCCTGGCGTTTAGGGGTAAACACGCCAACAAAGTCAACACCGTAGCTTCTGCCGGTTGACATAATCTGGATTTTATTGCCTTTGCGAACACTGCCATCGACGATGCGCACCAGAGTCACTACGCCCACATAAGAATCAAACCATGAATCTACAATAAGCGCCTTTAATGGAGCATCGGGATTACCATCTGGCCCGGGAATAATTTCAACAATCTGTTCGAGTAACTCATCGATACCAATGCCCGATTTAGCACTCACCTGGCAGGCATCAGTCGCTTCAATACCGATAATATCTTCTATTTCCTGACTCACTCGAGCAGGGTCTGCTGCTGGCAGGTCAATTTTATTGAGCACGGGCATCACTTCCAGCCCAAGATCAATTGCCGTATAGCAATTGGCAACACTTTGCGCCTCCACACCCTGTGAGGCATCAACCACTAATAATGCACCTTCGCAGGCCTGCAAAGAGCGAGACACTTCATATGAGAAATCTACATGCCCAGGGGTATCGATAAAGTTCAGTTGATAAACTTCACCGTTTTTCGCCTTATAATCTAGCGACACACTTTGCGCCTTAATGGTAATGCCGCGCTCACGTTCAAGATCCATTGAATCGAGTACCTGAGCTTCCATTTCACGCTCTGAAAGCCCCCCACAAACCTGTATGAAGCGATCTGCGAGGGTTGATTTACCATGATCGATATGTGCGATGATGGAGAAATTTCGTATATTTTGCATTTCTTAGTTAGGGTCCACTGCTGTCAGCACCTGCAAAATTGCAGCTTGATCAAGAAAATAATGACAAATAGGTGCGTTCTCACAGATTACCACGGGCACCTGTGAGCCATACTGTTCAATCAATTGGGGGGTTAAGTCAATATCGACTTCTAAAATTTTAAACTCATGCACCTGTTGCAGCTCAGTTAGCTGCTGCAACAGGTCTTCACAGAGGTGACATCCGTGACGAGAGTAAACCGTGAATTCAATCACTCGCTATCAGGTATCTTCATTACAATAAACTGATCGGCCCCCTGGCGATGAACCAGAACAGGGATCATACGGCCTGTGGGCAAATTGGCAACTTTTTTACGAAAATCCGCGACATTTTTTACGTTTTTACGGTCAATTTGTAAAATCACATCGCCAGATCGCAGTCCAGCCGATGAAGCCGGGCTACCCTGGGACACTTTTTGTACAAGTACGCCACGCCCCAGTTCATTAAATGACTCGGCATCAAGCTCAACAACACGAACTCCCATGCGATTTTCTACAGAGGGCTTAGCTTTGTTTGCCACCACGGGCTTATCTTCATCCGGTAGTTGTTCGATAATGACATTGAGCCTTTTACGGTTTCCATCTCGAAGCACGACTACTTCTGCCCGAGAGCCCACGGCTACGCGTCCTACTAGCGGTGGCAGATCAGAGGAGTCCAGTATAGGCTGGTTATTGAATGACAGAATCACATCACCGGCTTTTACACCCGCCTTTTGCGCAGGGCTATTATCCATAACCTGTGAAACCAGTGCCCCGACGGGTTTATCAAGGTCAAAGCTCTGTGCAATTTCGTGAGTTATTTCCTGAATATAGACACCCAGCCAGCCTCGGCTAACCGAGCCCTTATCTTTCAGCTGCTTGACTACATCCATGGCGACTTCAACGGGAATGGCAAAAGACAGCCCCATAAAACCACCTGTACGACTATAAATTTGTGAGTTGATGCCTATCACTTTACCATCCATATTAAACAAAGGCCCCCCAGAGTTACCTGGGTTTATGGCGACATCAGTCTGTATAAAAGGAACATAACTGGCGCGGGGAAGGCTACGTCCTTTAGCACTAATAATGCCCGCAGTTGCAGAATGATCAAAACCAAAAGGCGAACCAATAGCAAGCACCCACTCGCCTACTTTCACTTCAGAAGAATCACCGATTTCCACCACCGGCAGATCCTCCGAGTTCACCTTAATCAGGGCGATATCACTAAACTCATCGCTGCCTATAACATCCGCACTAAGCTCACGCTTATCACTTAAACGCACTAGAATCTCATGCGCCCCCGCAACGACATGATGATTGGTGATAATGTAACCATCTTCTGAAATAATAAACCCTGAGCCTAGAGATGTAGCATCCTGTGGTTGCTGGGGAATTCCCTGGTCACCAAAAAAATGCTTAAAGAGATCGTTAAATGGAGAGTTCTCAGGTATTTGCAGTTCCCCACCCAGGTCATCTTTTAACCGCCCCCATGGGTGCTGAGATGCGGGAACTTTATGCCGGGTACTTATATTTACTACGGCCTTACCGTTATCCTCTACCAGCTCTGCAAAGTCCGGTAATGATCTGGCCTGTAACTGCAGACTGAAAAAAAACAGGAGTATTACGGGGAGAATACGATTAATCAATAACATAAAGCTCTCTTCATTTATTAGAACAGGTCAGGTAATGCGCCGAATCATATGGGGTTGAATTGATTTTTTTAAACCACTATGGGGTAAAGTATACCGCACCAGCAAGACCGGCAGCACAAAACCTGCAAGCGAAAACAGAATAGTGATAAATTCAGTTGAAAAAAGCAGCTCTGCAAACACACCCGCTACTAACATCAACACTAGCGGTAACAGATAAACCAGTAAAGAGCCCTGTACCAGTGCATTTTCATTAACCGCAATAATGACCTGATTACCGGGTTGAGCCTGCAGGGTATTTTCGACAATAAACTGGGAGCTACGATTTCCAACAACCTTGGAAAGCGTAGATGTACCGCAACCTGATTTAACTGAACAGCTCTGGCAAGCACTCTGACGCTGAGTTTGCAACAAGGCCTGTTGACCTCTTACCTCAATAACGACTGCGGTTTCTTCAATCATCGGTTTATCTAGACTTGTTTATGTCTGTTGTTTTATTACTGCGGTTACCTGACTGCCTGTATCGACTGAGCAATCATGCGCACGGTTGAAACTGGCACCTCACCAATAGCGGTCACATAGGCATCATCTACAAATGAACTATAGGCATTAACCGGCCCCATGCTAGAGCTACCAATTACTGGCTTATCTGCTTTACTGCGTCGCTCAATAAACACCGACACCGAGGCCATACCATCACTATACACCATATGATAAGTGGGTGAAGACGATTTGTTTTCCACTGACTGACCGGGACGTGTCATTACCGAACGCGTTAAGGTGAATCCGGCGGGTAGTTGCCTGGCCCGCCAGCTTTTCGATAGCACATCATTTTTGCCAGATAGATTTATTTTTCTATATAAGCTTAGTTTTTCTGTATCAACATTGTTATCAGGCGCTTTATTTAATAGCTCAACATTGCTGTACATCAGTTGCTCAAGCACTTCACCCTGCTCATCAAGTAAATCACATTTTAGCAACATGCCACTTTGTTTATCGAGCCAGAAAGTATAACCATAACGATGCTTATCACGGGGAATCATTTTAAGGATTTGCGTGGTTTTATTGGCAATGCGGTCCTGACCGTTAAGCTTGAGTGAGTAGTATTGTTTTATAGTATGCCGATTTTCAGGCAGTGTGGGGTGTAATGGCCCTTTACTAATGACGTCATCACCATTTCCCGCAACCGTCACCAGTTTTTTAGCGGGGAAAATAGTGGTTACTTTATTGTCCTGGCGAATAATAGTCTGGTCTTCGCCGGTAAGTGACTCCAGGGTTTGCCAGCTACCCAGGCCCGTGACACCCTGTTTAACCTTGATGGCCTGAAGCTTGTTCTCCTGGCGAATAATAAGTGTGCCCTGGAAATTTTGCTGTGTGGATGCCCGGCTCATTTTATCGAGCCAGGCATCTATAGACTCAGCATTCGCAGTTAGCCCAAATGCCAACAGAAAAAACAATGAAAAAGCTTTAAACATTGTGTTCGACATTCTCTGCCTTAGCCCTCTTTTAACCCTGACAATCGATCATAAAACTCCAGAAAAACAGTCAAAAGCACTTATTCTTTTTCCTGAGTTTTAACATCTGCAGCTCGCACATAGGGCATCATACCCTGCATCGTCGACTGACTGGCATAGCCCGAATGTTGCAACATATATTCATTTAACTGTTTCTGCTGCTCTTTGGATTTACTGGTATCCAGCGTTGATGCCATACGTACATTACGCGCTATATCAGGGTTCACGCGTTGTAAACTCGTTGAAGCTGGCTGGGTTTGCGCCACCTGAATCGTTGCGTCAAGCGTATCGCTATTGTTCACTGTATTAAACGTAAATAGCGTCATCATAGCCACGGATGCTGCAACCGCCATACCTGCCAGTGGTTTGGTCCAGTTATTTAAAAGCTGCAAAATACCTGGCAATGGACTGGATGTGCGAGTATTTTCAACATCGAGATCAGTTTCACTGAGCGATGGTTCATTCTCAATGGCCCGGTGTACCGCTGAACTGATATCCATAAAAGAGGACTGATCCAGCTCGTCACGCATTGCGTCACCCATTAAGCGATAGCGCTGCGCTGTTTCAGCATCCGCAATGGGGTCGCGCTTTAAATCCTGCATAAACTCATCAAGCTGCTGTTCATTTAAGGCGTTATCAAGTAAAGCTGATAATTTTTCATCTCGGGCCTGATTAGATTGTTTGTTTGACTGCTTCATTGTACTCACCTACTTAGCGTCATGGCCGTCTAGTAATGGCTTTAACTGGTTATCAATGGCTTCACGGGCTCTAAAAATTCGTGAGCGTACTGTGCCGATTGGACAATCCATAACATCGGCAATTTCTTCATAACTGAGTCCTTCCATTTCACGCAATGTCACCGCTTCTTTGAGGTCCGCGGGTAAATTACTGATGGCGTCATGAATCACTTTATTCATTTCTTTTGCAAGCAACTCTTTTTCCGGCGTTGCATATTCTCGCAACCAGTCACCACCTTCATATTGCTCAGCATCAGCTGCATCCACAGCCGAATCTGTGGCGCGTCGAGAAGCGGACACCAGGTGGTTTTTTGCCGTATTAATGGCGATGCGATACATCCAGGTATAGAAAGCACTATCCCCACGGAAGTTTTTCAGCGCACGATAGGCCTTAATAAAAGCTTCCTGAGCAACATCCTGAACCTCATCACTATTTCTAACGAAGCGCGCAATGAGCTTGATTATGCGATGCTGGTACTTTAACACCAGCACATCAAAAGCCTTTTTGTCGCCTTGCTGTACCCTTTCTACCAGGGCTTGATCGATTTCGCGTTCGCCCATTCGGGCCTTTCCTCCGCTAGACACATCCTGTGCTGTATTGTTAAGACCAGCTTTGGCCTGTAAGGTTGGTTTAGGCGTGTTCACCTTAATTGGTGTAATATCACCCCCAAAACCCGAAACAATACCTGATTCGCATACTGACATAAAGACTCAACCCTTATTTTAATCAAATTGTATAACTTAAAATGTCCAAGCTGAGTAATAGACAAACATTTCGCCACGAAGTTCTAATTATTGGCGGCGGTGCTGCAGGTTTAACACTTGCGCTTAACTTACCGTCACATATTAGTGTGGCGGTTATCACCAAAGACAGTGAAACCGAAGGCAGCACTTATTATGCCCAGGGTGGAATTTCCGCCGTGTTACGGGATGATGACTCCTTCGAATCTCATATTCAGGACACCCTGAGTGCGGGGGGAGGATTATGCGATGAAGATGCAGTACGATTCACCGTCGAAAATGGTCCAGATTCTATTAACTGGCTATCTGACCTGGGCGTCCCCTTTACCACTGACCAGAATCAGGAAGGACAGAAAACCTGGCACCTGACCCGCGAAGGGGGGCACAGTAAGCGGCGCGTCATCCATGCTGCTGACGCCACCGGCAAGGCCCTGGAAACCACCCTCATCAATCATGCACACCACAGCAGTAATATTGAATTGCTGGACCATCACATTGCCGTCGACCTGATCACCGGTAAAAAACTCGGCCTTAAACATAATCGCTGCATTGGTGCCTATGTACTCAATAAAAAACATATGCGCGTTGAAACCTTCCAGGCCCGCTATGTTGTGCTGGCCTGCGGTGGGGCCAGCAAGGTTTACCTGTACACCTCCAACCCGGATGGTGCTACCGGCGATGGTATTGCCATGGCCTGGCGCGCAGGCTGCCGTGTCGCTAATATGGAGTTTATGCAGTTTCACCCGACCTGCTTATATCACCCAAATGCCAAGTCGTTTTTACTCTCTGAGGCCCTCAGGGGTGAAGGTGGGAAGTTATTACTCCCGGATGGCAGCCGCTTTATGGATCGCTTTGACAAGCGCGCGGAACTTGCCCCCAGGGATATTGTTGCCCGTGCGATTGACCATGAAATGAAACGCCTGGGTGTGGATTGCCTGTACCTGGATATCAGCCACAAGTCCGCTGCATTTATCCGCTCACACTTCCCGACAATATACGCAAAATGTAAAGAGTACGGGATCGACCTGACCAACGAACCGGCACCCGTGGTTCCCGCAGCTCACTATACCTGCGGTGGGGTGATGACTAACCTGCAGGGACAAACTGATATCGAGAACCTGTACGCTATAGGTGAAACCGCATTTACAGGCTTGCATGGTGCCAATCGTATGGCCAGCAATTCAATACTGGAGTGTCTGGTATTTGCCAGGGCTTCAGCCAGTCATATCGCAGCCGAAATCCAGCAGAAGCACACGTGGGATAAAATTAAAGACTGGGATGAAAGTCGGGTCACAAACTCTGATGAAGAAGTTGTTGTCTCCCATAACTGGGACGAGCTACGCCGTTTCATGTGGGACTACGTAGGTATCGTTCGTACGGACAAACGCCTGCAGCGAGCCAAGCGTCGAATTGACCTGTTACTACTGGAAATTGACGAATACTACGGTAATTTCCGAGTGAATGCCGATCTGCTAGAACTGCGTAACCTGGCCGTTGTTGCCGACCTGATTATTCGTTGTGCCCTGCGACGCAAGGAAAGCCGAGGCCTTCACTACACACTGGACTATCCACAAACCACTGATATCCAGCCCGAAAACACAATTTTAAGCCCACATAACAATGACTAATAATACGACCCTCCCCCTGGTAATCGAGCCAGAACAACTCCAGGATCTGAAAACAGACAATAAACTACTGATCGTCGATTTATCAGCTCACAAACAATATTCACAGGCCCATATCCCCGATGCTGTATTTCTGGATTATGCCCATATTGTAGGCATGAATCGACCTTACACCGGCTTACTACCGGAGCCAGAGCAATTTGCCCATATCATTAACTCATTGGGTATGACCCCTGACACCCATATTGTTGCCTATGATGAAGAAGGCGGCGGTAAAGCGGCTCGCCTTATCTGGACACTTCATGCAATGAACCACTATAAAGCCAGCCTGCTTAATGGCGGCCTGATTGCCTGGTACCGGGAAAACCTGCCAATGAGTAATGAAGCGGTTACCTCCCAGCCCAACCCTGCCGACCAGCAATATACGGTGGATTTCAGCTTACAACCCGTGGTCGCTGATACTGAATACATAAAACAGAATATTGAAAACAAGCAGGTCGGTTTACTTGATGCCCGTAGCCTTGAAGAATATAACGGCACGGCTCGCTATGCTGAGCGAGCTGGGCGCATTCCCGGTGCCCAGCACTTTGAGTGGACACGGGCAATGAACCCGGATGCAAATTATCGCCTGTTACCCGCCGATACCCTGCAGTCAATGCTCAACGAATTAGGCTTAACGCAGGACAAAGAGATTATTGTGTATTGCCAGAGTCACCACCGGTCGGCCCTGTCATACCTGATGTTAAAGTATATGGGTTACGAAAAGGTTCGGGGGTATCCGGGGTCATGGTCTGAGTGGGGAAATAGACCTGATACGCCGGTGGAAATCTAAAGATTTACTTCTCTGGTGCTTATCCCTCGGGGACAGACCGCCGCTGTTTGTGCTCTGTCCCCTGTTTTGATACCACGCTGGTTAACGAAGTATTGTTAACGGGTTCTAATACTTGCGTGGCATCAAGACAGGGGACAGAACTGAAGTTCTGTCCCCGAGCAAATGAAACTGAATGGTTTATTAAATCTTCAGCGCATGCTCACGGTAAAACAGCATTTCATTAATTGAGTCTTTAATATCATCCATTGCCAGATGTGATGACTCTTTGGTAAACCCGCTATAAACTTCAGGTGACCAGCGTTTGGCCAGTTCCTTGATAGTGCTCACATCAAGGTTGCGATAATGAAAGAACGCTTCCAGTTCAGGCATATAATTCGCCATAAAACGCCGATCCTGGCAGATACTGTTACCGCACATCGGTGATGCACCCGCTGGCACATACTGCTTTAAAAAGTCGATGGTCATTTTCTCTGCATAGATTTCATTAAACGAGCTATCCTTAACGCGTTGCGTTAACCCCGACTTTCCATGCTGGTTGGTACACCACTCGTCCATACCATCGAGTAGTTCATCACTCTGGTGTATGGCCAGTATTGGCCCCTCTGCGAGAATATTTAATTCTTTATCAGTCACGATTGTCGCGATTTCAATAATCACATCCGTTTGCGGCTCAAGTCCTGTCATTTCCAGATCAATCCAGATCAGGTTATCCTTGTTTACCTTTGACATTTTTATCCCCAACTCTCAAATATAAAAATACACAGTAGAACATTTTTATCAGAAAAGCGATAATTCAGCCAGATATCTAATGACAGAGGTTTTCATGCATAGTTTTGCAATATTATTTTTAACGTTTTTTACGCTTTCCATTATCGTAAAACTCTGGTTAGCCCAGCGCCATTTATCGCATATTCAAAAGCATAGAGCGCAGGTACCCGAAGCTTTTAGTGAAAAAATATCACTCGAAGATCACCAGAAAGCCGCTGATTACACTTCGACCAAGGTTAAATTTGGACGCTGGCCATTGCTATATGATGCCGCTATTTTGATGGTCTGGGTGTTTGGGGGAGGTCTTGAACTACTCGACCAGACTGCACGCAGTTATGGCCTGGAGCCAGTCTATACTGGCATCCTGGTTATTTTTAGCATGATGATTATTTCATCGATACTGGATTTACCATTTTCAATTTACAGTACCTTTGTCATAGAAGAGAAATTTGGCTTCAACCGTACCACTGTAAAAACCTTTCTATCCGATATGGTAAAAGGCGCCTTACTGGGTGTCGCGCTTGGCCTGCCGCTCATATGGGTTGTTCTCTGGCTTATGGAGCAGGCTGGTGAGTTATGGTGGATTTACACCTGGCTGGTCTGGACCGGCTTTAGCCTGTTTATTGCCTGGGCCTACCCAACCTGGATTGCCCCCATTTTTAATAAATTCTCGCCCCTTGAAGAGGGCGATACACTTAAACGCATTAAAAGTTTATTAAGCCGCTGCGGATTTAACAGCGATGGCATTTTTGTGATTGATGGCTCGAAGCGTTCAAGCCACGGTAATGCTTATTTTTCAGGTTTTGGTAAAAATAAGCGCATCGTTTTTTACGACACCTTACTCGAATCACTCAATGATGATGAACTGGAGGCGGTACTTGCCCACGAGCTCGGGCACTTTAAGCGCAAGCATATTGTTAAAGGCATGGCCATTACAATCGTCACCACACTTATTGCATTGGCGATACTCGCCTGGTTAATGAAAGCCGACTGGTTTTATAATGCCCTGGGTGTTAGCACACCATCAACTTATATGGCACTATTACTCTTTACTATTGTAATGCCCGTATTTACATTTTTACTGAGCCCCCTGATGAGCATGTTCTCCCGTAAAAACGAATTTGAAGCTGATGAATATGCGGCTCAACAATCAGATGCAAAACACCTGATTCAGGCACTCGTAAATATGTATAAAGAAAATGCCAGTACCCTGACACCTGACCCACTGTACTCAGCATTCTATGACAGCCATCCCCCAGCACCGGTACGCATTGCGCATCTGGCTAAACAGTAAAACAGACAATAAATTGTAAGTGAGAACAACATGAAAAAATTACTTTTACTTCTTATGATCAGTATTAGCACGATGGCCTGTGCTGACAAAGCAACTGAAAACAAAAACCAGCCCACCGCCTCTGTCGCCGAGGTAGCGCAAAAGCCCTCACATGCGCAGGGTGAGGCGCTACACGATGAGAAATGCACAAACTGCCACAAGAGTGAAGTGTATACCCGCGAGGACCGCATGGTAAAAACCATGATGGCATTAGAGCACCAGGTTAACAACTGCATGAAAGGCCCCGCAAAAGCTGAGTGGACTCAGCCTGAAACAACCTCTGTTGTTGAATTCTTAAATGACCGTTACTACAAGTTCTAAATGTGTTTTTACATTTCACAATGTATGACTGTTATCCTGCAACTAACTGGGGATAACAGTTAAACGTGGCAAAAAGACGTATTAGTGACCAACAGCAACGGCGTATTCAAAGTATCCAGCAAAAGCGCCGGGAAAAAGCACAGAAAAATCGCCAGTTAAAATCGGATTCACTTTCACAACAGGGCCTTGGCCCTGAACAAACGGGCCAGGTCATTACTAATTACGGCCAGGCTCTCCTGGTTGAAGACCAGAACAAAAAACTCTATCGCTGTGTGGCCAGGCAAAACCTGGGAGCTATTGTCTGTGGCGATCGGGTTATCTGGCAGGCAGCCAGCGACAAAGAAGGCGTCATAGTCGCCATTGAAAAACGCCAGTCACTGCTACAAAAACCCGGTTTTGGTGGCAAGCTAAAACCCATGGCAGCAAATATCAACCAGATTGTTATTGTGTCCGCCGTGCAACCCGCACCTAACCCTTACCTGATAGACCGTTATCTGGTGGCGGCGGAAAACCTTCCCGCAACCCCAATAATCCTGATAAATAAAATTGACCTGCTCAATGATAATAACCGGGAACAGATTAATAAACTGGTCAGCGACTACCAGGCCATTGGCTACCAGGTCATTACCGCCAGTAAAATTAGCGAGAAAGGTTTTGACAGCCTTCTTAATGCACTGACCACACACACCAGTATTTTTGTGGGCTTGTCGGGTGTAGGTAAATCATCTGTTATAAACCAGCTCATGCCTGAACTGAATATTCGTGTCGGAGAACTATCTGAAGCCAGTGGCGAAGGCACACATACAACCACCAGCTCTACTCTCTACCACCTGCCCTGTAATGGGCAACTGATTGACTCCCCCGGCGTACGAGACTTCGGTTTATGGAATATTTCAGCGGATGAAATTTTATATGGATTCATAGAATTTCGGGAGTATATTGGGCACTGTAAGTTTTCTAACTGTAGCCATCAGCATGAACCAGGCTGCGCCATTCAACAGGCACTAAAAGACCAGAAAATCACTCAGCAACGGTTTGACCATTACCAGAAAATTATGCGTGAATACCTTGATTAAAAAAATCGTGCAGTCCCAGTTTCTCTAATTACTATAAAACTAGGCCGCAGTGTGAGCTAAATATGCATTGAGATACGTATAGAAATCCTGGTCATAATATTCACCATGCTCATCCCATACCTTTCTAAAGTTATCTCGATCCAGCCATTCTTTAATCTCTACATCCCAACCCAGCCATTGATCATTTTTTGCTTTCGTGGGTGCCCGTTGATACATCAGGTAAGCTCGCTCAAATAGAGAAATTCTAATTAGCAATATTGCCTCTTCCTGTTTTTTCTGTGGCTCAGTAAGTTCCTGCGGGCTTTCATAAGGCGTATCAAAAATATCCAGCTCGGGGTAGTCCAGGCACAACTGCTGAATCTCGATATACTTATTATCCAGCGCGTCAAAAGTACCGTACTCCCGCTCTTCTCTTTGCAATCGCTGTTCTTTTACATAAATAAAAATAGCAGCAGGAACACCTAAAATTGTAATTACAAATGTTGCAACTTCCAAGTACTGATATAACGCATCCACCAAACATGCTCCGGATATTTCTATATTATTTTTCGAAAACTATTTTTTCTTTCGTTTATTCTTAAAAAAATTCTGTAGCAACAGTTTACACTCTTCCTCCAAAACACCACCCACCACTTCAAGCTTATGGTTATGTACCGGGTCATGAATTAGATTTAGCGCGCTTCCCGCAGCACCGGTTTTATTATCAAAAGCACCGAATACCAGACGCTTGACCCTTGCATGAATCATGGCTCCGACACACATTGAACAGGGCTCAAGCGTGACATATAAAGTAGTATCTATAAGGCGGTAGTTTTGCAACACCTGACCAGCATTGCGTATTGCCATCATTTCAGCATGCGCTGAAGGATCATTATTTTGAATCGGCTGATTCCAGCCCGTGGAAATAAGCTGGTTGTCT
>Ga0316207_10004076_pt1 | contig 13012 bp, 11 predicted proteins | sample 6weekpyrite_MG_FD_204943 | JGI IMG/M metagenome (GOLD analysis project Ga0316207, IMG submission 204943) | Microbial mat bacterial communities from mineral coupon in-situ incubated in ocean water Damariscotta River, Maine, United States -... | ecosystem: Environmental > Aquatic > Marine >... | reverse complement strand
ACGCCGATGCAGCTTTTCATGAGGTCGGCGTACTTAAATTACATGTCCGTGACACGAACTACTTTGATACAACCATCGCAGAACAAACTCAAACTGTTGGCCGGTTTATTCCACATCACTTTGACACCACCCTGACTCCGGGTTGTAGCGCAGGAACAAATCCCTATACATATTCCGGACAAGCATTTTCTGTTGTTGCAACAGCAAGAAATAATATAAGCCCTACCGCAACAACAACGCAAAACTATAGTGGTGCATTTGCTTATGATACAACCCTAACAAATGCCGCGGTTGGGGATAGTGCCAACTTTAATGGCACCAACGTTATCCCTAAAGCAAGCTTTCAAAATGGCAGCAATAGTCTCGCGGCAAAGAGCGTTACCTATACCTACCCTATTAAAGAAACCGTCGCCGCCGATATTACCTTGCGCGCCAATGATGCCGATACCGCTACAGCAGTAGGTTTGATAGAAGGTAAAACAAATATTCGTAGCGGTCGAATGGTTTTAAATAACGTTTTTGGTCCGGTCTCTGCAGATCTAACCATGCTTGTATCAAGTGAATATTATTCAGATTTTGCAACACCAACTGATACCAGCGATGATGATTTTGTTTTAAATACTGACGACTCATGTTCTGGCTATGATGCGACGGGAGGAAGCCTGGTAAATTATACTGACAACCTCACAGCTGGCGATACTTCAGTATCCGGAGCCGGCATTCTCTCAGCCGGAGAAGGACTTATTACTTTTACCGCACCTGGAAATGGTAATGATGGCAAAGTAAATTTATTCATGAATAATGTTGATGCCTGGTTGCTTTATAATGCAGGTATTGATTGTGATAACGCCGATGCTGACAACAATATAAACACAGGCACAGATGCAGGCGCATGCGGCACCGCAACCTTTGGGATTTACCGGGGTGATGACCGCGTTATTTATTGGCGCGAAGTTTTTTAAATACGGGAGACAAATTTTAAACGACTTCTTCCATCTCTAGTTCTTTAATTTTTCGCGTAAGAGTATTACGGCCACAACCTAACAAACGTGCCGCAACCTGGCGGCGGCCACCTGCACTTCGTAATGCGGTTTGAATCATTACCCGCTCAAATTCTGGTGTTGCCTTATCAAACAAATCAGTTTCACCATTTGCAAGTTGTTGCTCCGCCCAATATTGTAAAACTTTAGTCCAGTCATCATTATGCTGTTGTTTACTATCTTTACTAATTAATTCGGGCGGCAAATCATCTAAATGAACTTCTTGTCCAGGCGCCATAACGGTTAACCAACGGCAGGTATTTTGTAACTGTCGAACATTACCTCGCCACTCCAAACTTTTTAGAAAAGATAAAGAGGCTTCGTCTAAGGTTTTTGTTTCCATGTCCAGTTCCGTTGCCGCTGCCTGCAAAAAATAACGTGCCAACAAACCGATATCTTCTCTGCGTTCACGTAATGCAGGAATATGAATTCGAATAACATTCAGGCGATGAAATAAGTCTTCTCGAAAATCACCTTGTTCTACCCGTTCTTCAAGATTTTGATGTGTTGCTGCAATAATACGCACATCAACTTTAACCGGGCTATGTCCGCCAACACGGTAAAACTCTCCATCAGCTAAAACGCGCAGTAAACGCGTTTGCAATTCTGATGGCATATCGCCAATTTCATCCAAAAATAATGTGCCACCATCCGCCTGTTCAAAGCGTCCTTTGCGTGAAGCCTGTGCTCCGGTAAAAGCGCCTTTCTCATGACCAAATAATTCGGATTCTAATAAATCCCGGGGGATAGCCGCCATGTTTAATGCAATAAAAGCATTCTCTGCCCGAGGACTATGACGATGTAATGCTTCTGCAACAAGTTCTTTGCCGGTACCTGACTCACCATTAATTAGCACTGTTATATTAGAACGAGATAAACGCCCTATGGCACGAAACACTTCTTGCATTGATGCCGCTTCACCAATAATTTCCGTTTCCTGAAGCGGTTCATTGTTCTTATCTTTTTCCTGGGTAATTTCTTTATAATGTTTTACTGCACGAGCAGTAAGCTCAACCGCTTCATCGACATCAAAAGGTTTAGGCAAATACTCAAAGGCCCCTCCCTGATAAGCAGAAACAGCGCTATCTAAATCAGAGTGAGCCGTAATGATAATGACTGGCAGGTCAGGGTAGTTTGCATGAATCTTATCTAACATGGCTAAACCATCCATACCAGGCATACGCACATCGCTAATAATCGCATCCGGCTGACTACGTTCTAGCGCCCGAAGAACACTATCCGCTTCTTCAAAGGTTCGAACATCCATATTTGCTTTACCTAACGCTTTTTCTAAAACCCACCGGATTGATCGATCATCATCAACAACCCATATACTTTCCTTGTTTACATTAATACCCATACTTCACTTTACCTTTTTTAATTAATCGGCAAGATCACAGAGAACACGGTGTTTCCGGGTTCACTCTGACATTCAATCAAACCATCATGCTGTTGGATTAACGACTGCGAAATCGACAAACCCAGCCCGCTTCCTTCTGCCCGACCGGTTACCATTGGAAAAAATATTTTTTCCCTTATATCAGCAGGTATGCCGGGGCCGTCATCGATTACCTCTATACATGCAACCAACTTATGTCGCTGCAAACCTATTGTGTATTTTCTCACTACACGCGTTCTTAAAGTAATATTGCCACTACCTTTTAATGCTTCGCATGCATTACGCGTAATATTTAATAGTGCCTGCATCAACATATCATGATCTGCCTTAACCTCCGGCACACTGGGATCATAATCACGATGCAGATGTATGCCATCTTTCACTTCTATTTTAATTAAACTTCTTACCCGCTCTAAAACTTCGTGAATATTGATATCTTTTAATTTAGGCATGCCTGCAGGCCCAAGAATTCGATTTACCAATGCCTGTAAGCGATCAGCTTCACTTATAATAACGTTTGTATATTCTTTTAAATCTTCGCTTAGCAATTCTTTTTCTAATAACTGTGCTGCGCCACGCAAACCACCCAGCGGGTTTTTTATTTCATGAGCAAGCCCACGCAAAATTTCCTGTGTCACTTCTTGTTGCTCAGCACGCTGTTCATCCCGATTAATACGCAACCATCGTTCAACCGGAATAATTTCTAATAAATAACCTGTCTTATCTTCACTATCGGTTAAAGGCAGAATGGTTAAATTAACGGTAACCTCATTAAAATTTAACAAAACAAGCGGCTCTTCATGCCGGGTAAATGAGAGATCCGATTTAATTTCTTCAATCAATTTACCAACAGACATTTCATCACGATGTTGAATCAACTCTATAAAGGGCAAACCCAACAAATGTCTTGCGCTTTGCTCAAATAAGGTTTCTCCCGCAGGGTTGATATACTCCAGGTTCAACTCTGCATCAAACAGCAAAATCACGGTGCTCACCCCTTCCAGTGCCCGCTTTTGTAGTTCCAGCTGTTTATTCGTCATAACATTCCTCTAAATACTCTATATGCTAGAGCAAAAACCAAGCCAAGCCGATGCCTTCATCTCGCCAGCGAGGAAGAAATAAACATCAACAAAAACAATAACTTGGAAACAATTATTACAGGCAATAATGGCCACATACTTATGCCGAGCTCTAGGATATTACAAAACCGAATGTTTTGCACCATTTTGGTGCGAAAGGTGCCTTAATAAGCTAAATCGTAGAAAATTTAGCTTATTAGTTCGCCTGAGCCGGCGATGGTCTTTTAAAAAACCGCTTTACATAAAAAGTAACAGAAGCCCCCGGGCTAACCACTTCTTCCTTTTCATCAATGATGGACACCAGCAGTTTATGCTCCCCACGGGGAACCTCTTTAAAAACAACGGACGAACTTAAACTGGTAATCGACTTACCTGCAAGCTGATAAAGAATTTTATGGCCATAACCCTTTTTCATTTCAGGCTGTAATGCAATTGAAACTAATACTGACTCACTATTAATGATATTCGCTTCATTTGTTGGTTGCAGAATTTTAATTGAATACTTAAATACTGGGCTTAATTTTTTGCTTGGTAGCTCCAACTTTGGCAATCTAGGTGCTTGATAGGTAACAGGCTCATTTATTTTAATTTTTTGGCTCTCTGTTGATTTACGATCTGTGAATTCAACGCTGCCATCAGACCGGGTATTTTTATATACCTCTTCTGCCATGACCGATACCGAAGAAAAAATAAAAAGCAACGTTAAAACTGACTTAATCATGCATTAAGCATAGCCAAGGTATTTAGTATAAACAAGAAAAAGTATCGACCAGCCCTCATTTTGCATAAACAAAATTTTTACAAGACAAAAAAAAGCGCCTCCATTTAGGAGACGCTTTTAATAATAGAACTAAAGCGATTAACAGCTATAGTACATATCAAATTCAACCGGGTGCGTAGACATACGCAAACGCTGAATTTCTTCTGTTTTCAACTCAATGAAACCATCAATCATATCATCAGTGAATACTCCACCTGCTGTGAGGAATTCACGATCAGCATCCAATGCTTCTAGCGCCTGATCAAACGAATGACAAACCTGGGGAATCGCTGCAGCTTCTTCTGCTGGTAAGTCATATAAATCTTTATCCATTGCTTCACCCGGGTGAATCTTGTTTTGAATACCATCAAGACCCGCCATTAACATTGCAGAGAATGCTAAATAAGAGTTAGCGGTTGGATCAGGGAAACGAAGCTCGATACGACGTCCTTTTGGATTAGATTCAAAAGGAATACGAATAGAAGCAGAACGGTTACGCGCAGAATAAGCTAACATAACAGGTGCTTCAAAGCCTGGCACTAAACGTTTGTATGAGTTAGTAGAAGAGTTGGTAAAGGCGTTTAATGCTTTAGCATGTTTGATGATACCACCAATATAGTACAGAGCCGTTTCAGACAAACCGCCGTACTCATCACCTGAGAATAAATTTTGTCCTTCTTTCGCTAAAGACATATGAACGTGCATTCCGTTACCGTTATCACCTACTAATGGCTTAGGCATGAATGTCGCTGTTTTACCATAGATATGTGCAACATTGTGCACGCAGTATTTTAATATTTGGTTAAGGTCGGCACGTTTAGTTAACGTATCGAACTTGGTACCAATTTCACATTGACCTGCCGTTGCAACTTCGTGGTGATGAACTTCAACTTCCAGGCCCATTTCTTCCATTGCTAAACACATTGCAGCACGTAAATCGTTTAATGAATCAACTGGTGGAACAGGGAAATAACCGCCCTTTAAACCTGGACGGTGACCGATGTTGCCATCTTCATAAACTTTTTCTGAGTTCCATTCTGCTTCATCAGAATCAACTTCATAAGACATGCCGGCCATATTTGTTTTCCAGCGTACATCATCAAAAACAAAAAATTCTGGTTCCGGGCCAAAGAAGGCTGTATCTGCAATACCGGTAGATTTTAAGTAAGCTTCTGCGCGGTTTGCAACAGAGCGCGGGTCACGTTCATAACCCTGACCCGTTGCTGGCTCAACAATGTCACACGTTAAAATTAAAGTAGGCTCATCAGCAAATGGATCCATAACGGCCGTTGATGGATCAGGCATCATAATCATGTCTGATTCGTTAATGCCCTTCCAGCCCGCGATAGAAGAACCATCAAACATTTTACCTGTAGTAAAAATGTCAGCATCTAGAGTATGTGCAGGGCAAGAAACGTGCTGTTCTTTACCGTGAGTATCAGTAAAACGGTAATCAATGAACTTAACACCGTTGTCTTTGATCATTTTTAGTACATTGTCAGACATGTAAATTTCTCCAATTTTCCAGAAAGTTTAATAATTAATTTAATAAAATTTTTAATAAGCTTTAATTTATAAAGCCTTTAAGAGCACTAAACGTGCCACACATTCTTTATTCCCTAAGGTACTGATTTTTATGAATATTTCCCTTGTGTTTTTTTGCTTTTTGTATCAAAATCTCTAATAACGTCTTTTTTGGTGCAATAAAAGCTCGAGACGCACCAAGCTGGCGCAGAAAATAGTTTTTCAATGATAATGTAGCGAAATACTATTAATTTCTTCGATACTGGCTAATGCCTGTTTAAAGCGCTGCTCCACGACTTTTTCCGCATCTGGCGGCATATTATGCAAAATTGCCAGCGGTAACAACAGCTCTATTTGTATTTTTCCCTCTAAATAATGCAGAGTAATATGCTCTATTTCTTTTGACTCTTCAATATCTTCCCAGGCAAACTCCATTTTCTTTAAAATTTCATCGCGTAAAGGCAATTTCGCTATATTAACCAGATGCTCATCATCCTCAGGATCGATATGCACCATCACATCTATCACTTCTTCAATTTCATCAATCAACTTACAACGGACGGTCTCACTAATATAGTGTGCCTCTGAAACACTAAGATAAGGGTCAACCTGAATATGCACATCCACTAACGCATCAGAACCAATTTGTCTTGTACGCAAAACATGTAAAGTACCAACACCATCCACCTCTAAAATACTTTTTTCAATTGCCGCGACGCGATCTTTTTCTAAACCGGTATCAATAAGTTCTTTAATACTATTAACTGCTAAATCCCAACCAATTTTAGCAATCATAAGGCCAACTATAATTGCTGCAATCGCATCCAGGTAAGTCAAACCCGCCATGCTTCCCAAAATACCAATACCCACAACCACGGACGAAATAGCATCACTACGACTGTGCCATGCATTAGCCTTCAACATATTAGATCGATAACGCCGGGCAAACACCATGGTGTACTGGTAAATACTTTCTTTAGCTAAAACAGAAATTGCAGCGACAATGAAAGCCAACATGCCTGGGACAAATAAAGAATCAGGATTAAATAAGCGATCAGTTGCATCAACCATAATGCCAACAGCGATCGCAATTAAAGCAACACCGAGCCCGACCGTCACAACCGTTTCAATACGACCGTGACCATAAGGATGGTTTTCGTCAGCAACCTGATGAGAATGCTTTGCTGCATATAAAACAGCCATGTCTGTTACTAAATCTGATAAGGAATGAACACCATCAGCGATTAATGCCTGTGATTGTGCAGAAAAGCCAACCATAATTTTTGCTATGCCTAAAACAAAATCAATCACCGAACCAATGAGCGTGACCCGAATGGTATCTTTATAGCGCTGGCTTGATGTTAATAAAGCATTACCCTGATCATCTGTGGTCGGATCATGGTGTTCGTGAGACATTACTCAACCACCTCGATAATAATGAACACTTCATCATCCGTTGTTTTTGTTTCAAGCACTTTATGCCCGTTGATTCGACACCATGCAGGCACATCTTGCAAAGCACCAGGATCGGTACACACCACTTCAAGCACATCACCTGCAGACAATGTTTTTATTTTGTCCTGCGTGCGAATGACCGGCATAGGGCAAAGCATGCGTTTCGCATCTAAAGTATGATTCATAAAATTACGTTAACCTGCTTACACATACCAGTCTTCTGATATTTCATCTTTGGGTATTGGCTTAACTTTAATAAGCAGCTCTTTTCCGTCAGGATATTTTACCGCCATTTCAACTTCCTCTTCATCACGGCCCTGTCCAAATCGTGCTGCTATACGTGATGCAAGTTCAGCATCTTCATTCGAAACCGTGCCATCAAGTAACGTTAATGGCCCTTTGTGACTGGTACTATGAATATAAGGATACAAATTTCGGTAACCTTCCATAAATTTATTTTCACCTTGCTCACGACCGACAATCATTTTAAAGTTTTCGTTCGGGCGAATATGCCGGCCGACTTTTAACATCATTAAATCATCAAGCTCATAGTCACGACTTGATCTGTGTTCCCACATATCAACTAACTTATCAGAGTAATTTTTATCGGTTAAGAAACAACAACCGCCCGCCGGTGTTGCATAACCTTCAAACTTAAATTTTTCTGCCAGCGCCATTTGTGGTTTACGCGTGCGCCCACTAAAGTCGAGCAGCTTATCTCTGTCAACCCAACCTTCCCGCTCGGGCAATGTTTCGGGTAAATTTTTTGCACACAATGGACGTAACAATAAATCGCCCGCACCCGATTCTTGCTGAATAACCGGCATCGTTTCCCGACGTTGCGACATAGGGCGCTGACCAACAACTTCTCCCGTAATAATAAAATCAAAATCGTTTTCTTTAATCCACTCCAGCGCTTTTTTAACCATAAACCCTTTACAATCTAAACAGGGATTCATGTTTTGACCGTAGCCATGCTTTGGGTTTAACAAAACATCTTTGTACTCTTCGATAACATCAATAATGTGTAATTTAATGCCCAGTTTTTCAGCCGACCATAGTGCATTGTTGCGCTTTACTTTATCTTTGTCTTGTTTGCGAATGGCGTGGGTATGACCCTCAACACAAAACCCGGTAAAAAAATTAATACCTTCAACGTGAATACCTTGATCCAAAATAACTTGTGTTGCCAATAGAGAATCGAGGCCACCCGAAATAAGGGAAACTGCTTTGCGTTGTTTGCTCATAAGAAAACCGTAAAATAAAAGGAACCAAATATAGAATGGAAGGCTGAAAATGCCAGGGGGCTAAATATAACAAATTTTTACGACGACTCACAGTCCAATTACTTTATACGCGGCTCCGATACTCCAGGCTCTGTCATCTTAAGTCATTGATAATACGACAGAAATCTTCAATCCGAATGGGTTTACGAAGGAAAGTTTTTATACCGTGAGCATGCAAAGAGTTTTCAATTTCTTCTTTAGCAAGCCCGCTACAAAGAACAATTTCAACCTCTGCTCGAATCGCAAGAATTTTCTCCGCTAATTCCTCACCTTTAAGATCAGGCATGTTTTGATCTGTTACAACAATATCCACATCCTTGGCGTGCGCCTCAAAGTAAGCCAACGCCTGCTCGCCCTGCGTAAAGATTTTTGCATTTGCTTTATAGCGCTGTAATACGCGCTCAAAAAACTCGCCGATCACCTCATCGTCATCGACAACCAGTACTGTTAAACCAGAAAAATCATAAACGGCTTTATTTTCGTTCTTGCTCTGTTTTTCATTCATTGTTTCGCTTATTCCTGGTAACAAATTTTCTGCAGTTGAACACAACATTTGTGCGTCAGATACAGCATACCAGACTAAATGATAGGAGAGTTACATCTTAATATATACTCTCAAATTAATATCCTTTTAAACCCCAGATTTAACCAGCGAATTGGTTACGTATTCCCAATGTCTCGTTATAATACGCCTCATATTTTATTGACGTAAATACAGGTAATACCTTGGCCAAAACAAAAACCACTTCAAATACAGCGGCAACCTTTCAGGGGCTAATTTTTGCTTTACAGCAATATTGGGCCGAACAAGGCTGTGTCATTTTGCAACCTTATGACATGGAAGTGGGGGCAGGCACCTTCCACCCAGCCACTTTTTTACGCGCCATCGGGCCTGAGCCATGGGCAACTGCTTACGTCCAACCTTGTCGCCGACCCACAGACGGACGTTATGGCGAAAACCCAAATCGTCTACAACACTATTATCAATTTCAGGTTGCAATCAAACCCTCCCCCTTAGATATTCAGGAATTGTATCTAAATTCGCTTAAAATGCTGGGTATTGACCCCTTAATTCATGATATTCGCTTTGTTGAAGATAATTGGGAGTCACCGACACTCGGTGCTTGGGGGCTTGGCTGGGAAGTCTGGCTCAACGGCATGGAAGTCACCCAATTTACCTATTTCCAACAGGTTGGCGGGCTTGAGTGCAAGCCTGTCACCGGCGAAATTACCTATGGGCTTGAGCGTATTGCGATGTACTTACAGGGCAAAAACAGTATCTATGATCTTGTTTGGACCGACGGTCCTCAGGGCAAAGTGACCTATGGCGATGTTTTCCACCAAAATGAAGTGGAACAATCCACTTACAATTTTGAACACGCCAATGTCGACGAGCTGTTCAAGCAGTTTGATTTGTGTGAAAGCGAAAGCAAAAAACTCAACGAAGCAGGTTTACCGTTACCCGCTTACGAGCAAATGTTGCAAGCCTCTCATACCTTTAACTTGCTTGATGCACGTCATGCCATTTCAGTCACCGAACGTCAGCGTTATATTTTACGTGTGCGCGCACTTTCTCGCGCCGTCGCCGAAGCCTATTATGAAAAACGCGAATCGCTTGGCTTTCCCCTTGTTAAGAATAAAGGAGAAAAGTCATGAGTGACGTAACAAACGCAGCAGTAAAAGATCTCCTCATCGAAATTGGTACCGAAGAACTACCACCAACCACGCTGAACAAGCTTTCAACCGCTTTTTATAATGGCGTGAAAGACGGCCTAGAAAAAGCAGGATTATCTTTTTCTGAAATTAAAAAATTTGCCGCACCAAGAAGACTGGCGCTGGTTGTCAGCGACTTAAGTGTCCAACAAAAAGATAAAAAAGTAGAGCGCCGCGGTCCGGCCCTGGCTGCTGCCTTTGATGAAGAAGGTTGTCCAAGTAAAGCAGCAGAAGGTTTTGCCCGCTCTTGTGGTGTCAGGGTTGAAGATTTAGAAAAGCTTGAAACCGATAAAGGCACCTGGCTAAATTTTAAAACCGAGCAAAAAGGACTGGCAACAAGCGAGTTGGTCGCTGACATTGTTCAATCTTCGTTAGATAAACTACCGATCGCAAAACGTATGCGCTGGGCTGATTTAGATGCACAGTTTGTTCGACCCGCGCACTGGTTAATTCTACTCTTTGGTGAAGATGTTATTGATGCTGAAATTCTTAGCGTTAAAAGCGGACGCGAAACTCGCGGTCATCGTTTTCATCATCCGGAAACCATTACTATTCCTTCGCCTGCCGAGTATGAAATGCTTTTAGAAACGCACGGCAAAGTGATTGCAGATTTTGATCGTCGGAGGGAAGCGGTTCGTGGACAGGTCAATGAAATTGCCCTGAGCGTAAAAGGCAAGGCCATGATCGATGAAGATTTACTGGATGAAGTTTCATCGATGGTTGAATGGCCGGTCGCCGTCATGGGTGACTTTGAAAAACGCTTCTTAGATATTCCACAAGAAGCCCTGATCCTCACCATGAAAACAAATCAAAAATATTTTTATGTTGTCGACGATAAAGGCGCTCTGCTGCCACACTTTATTACTGTCAGCAATATTGAAAGCAAAGATGTTTCAAAAATTCAGGAAGGTAATGAACGCGTTATACGTCCAAGGTTCGCTGATGCAGAATTTTTCTGGTCGCAAGATCGTAAGTCAAAACTTATTGATCAAACTAAGCGCCTGGCGACTGTTATCTTCCAAAAGAAACTTGGCACCCTATTAGACAAAACAAATCGTGTTGCAAACATTGCCAGCGCCGTTGCCGAACAACTTCAGGGAGATAAGCTGCGAGCAAAACGTGCCGCGGAACTTTGCAAGTGTGATCTCATGACAGAAATGGTGGGCGAATTTGGCAGCTTACAAGGAGTAATGGGGCGCTACTATGCAAAGCTTGATGGCGAAGACGAAGAAGTTGCTGCTGCACAGGAAGACTATTACAAACCAAAATTTTCGGGTGACAACTTACCTCAAACTATAACCAGTCAATCATTAGCGATAGCGGATCGCTTAGATACCCTGGTCGGTATTTTTGCCATTGGCCAAATACCTACAGGCGACAAAGATCCGTTTGCGTTACGTCGTGCCGCACTCGGCGTATTACGCATTTTAATTGAAAATGAACTTGATTTAGATTTATCGCAACTCATCAACCTTGCAGCAACACAGCACGATGCGACGATAAACCCTTCTGCTGCAGAAACAGCGGTGCTTGATTTTATGCTGGATCGTTTAAACGCCTATTATCTCGACAAAGGCATTCGCGCTGATGTATTAGATGCTGTGCTCAGCACAAAACCAACCAGGCCGCTTGATATTAATAACCGCTTACTTGCTGTTGATGCTTTCCGTCAAGGTACAGAGGCGGAAAGCTTAGCAGCAGCCAATAAACGAATTGGTAACATACTTAAAAAAGTAAAAGGTGATTTATCGATTAAGGTTAATGAAAGCTTATTACAAGAAGCGGCAGAAAAAGATTTATCCGCGACTCTTACCCAATTAAATGATGACGTTCAGAGCTTAATTGATGATGCAAAATATCAGGATGCACTTGCACAGCTATCTACATTGAAAAATAGTGTTGATAAATTCTTTGACGATGTCATGGTAATGGCAGATGACGAAGCCTTAAAAAATAATCGTATTGCTCTGCTCAATAAATTACACGGATTATTTTTACAAATTGCCGACATCTCTAAGTTACAAAACTAAATAACATTATGACTAACGATTCTTATAGAGACATGCTGACAAAGGTACAAGCCTTTCATGACAAGCATGACTTTAAAAATAGTGGCGGTGAAGATCTTGCCTATCGAGTTGCTTTAATGGCAGAAGAGCTGGGTGAAATATCTTCCTGTGTGACCAAAGGTAAAAGCAAAGAAGCGTTAGCAGAAGAATCTGCGGACTTACTTATTTTATTACTCGGCACTGCCATTGCGGCAGATTTTGATTTAAACCAGGCATTCTGGGATAAGATGGATAAAATTATGCAACGCGAATCAAAAATGATAGATGGACGTATAAGAGTATCTGAGTTTAAAGAGTAAATAATTTAAAACCTAACGTAAAGGCGCAGAGAATGCTAAGGACTGCAAAAAATTAATTTTTAAATACATGAATATAATTTATTTTAACCAGATCACAAAACCTATTAACCTTTACGCTCTTAGCGTTCTCTGCGCCTTTGCGTTGAAATATTTTGACTTTAATAAACCATGAAAACAATCATTCTCGACCGTGACGGCGTCATCAACCAGGACTCTGATAATTTTATTAAGACTGTCGATGAATTTATTCCTTTACCTGGCAGCATCGAAGCAATCGCAAAACTAAAACATGCCGGTTATAAGGTTTATATCGCAACAAACCAATCCGGCATATATCGTGGTTTTTACAATGCAGACACTTTGCATAAAATGCATGACAAGCTTGCTA
>Ga0316207_10004075_pt1 | contig 13014 bp, 13 predicted proteins | sample 6weekpyrite_MG_FD_204943 | JGI IMG/M metagenome (GOLD analysis project Ga0316207, IMG submission 204943) | Microbial mat bacterial communities from mineral coupon in-situ incubated in ocean water Damariscotta River, Maine, United States -... | ecosystem: Environmental > Aquatic > Marine >... | reverse complement strand
TCCTATCTAGCTGTTGTGGCGACAACTACGATAGGATGCATGAGTAGACCTACTATGTCCGATCGGCATAGCCATCGGACCAATTCCACGTCCTAAGGACGTGGTTTTAAGAATTCAATAAAAATAGCGGTTATTGCGAACGGTCGCCCATGCGGAATAGATACCGAGGGTGAGAATGGTCAACAAAATATTCACAATCCATATCTTGAAATACTCCATGCCATCACCACGAAACTCAAAGCCCAGTGGGCGTGATGGTTGGTCTTCATTCTGTTCAGCTGGCGGAGACAGATCATTCATTAGCAATACCTTTCATTGAGTTACGGCCATCATACACAAAAACAGCTATGGCCCGGAAATAACTCAATCGGCAGAGTGCCGTCCACACTTAACAGTCAATTATAAATAATTCGTATTTCGTTATTTACATCATCAACCAGCTAGAAATAAGCAAATAGAATACATCATTGATACAACGAATAATCACACCGCCTCACCCCGCTTCGCAATCCGCCAGCTATCAATAATGCCGCCTACCCACACCACGCCAATCACTATTGATACCGCACTCACCATCGTTGCGCTAAAGACGCCCGGCGTAGTGAGTATCTGCTCACGAATCACGCCAATATCAAACGGGATCCCACCGACAACCATCTTATCGGCAATGATTTGCGCCTTGTGAAAGGCCTCGACCATCACCAATGCAAGCCCGACAAAAGTAATCAGGAATGCCACCGCACCGTGAACTGTTTTCTTCACCACAAAATAACCCGCACCGGGGAATACCAGCGCTGAGTAGATTGCCGCTTTAGTGGATAACTTCATTGTGTCCTTCCATTATATTTACCGCTGCCAAGACTAAGCATATCCTTCAGTATCGAGTCACTCTTCAGATGGTGAAGAGCTGCCGTTCCACCATGCCTACACAAAATTAGAGCCATATCAGCGTCACCATTGCCTCGTAGCTTTCTGCCACCCATTCAACCACCCCTGTACACTCACCACTCTCAAGCATGATAAAAAACAGGGTACCACTCGTCACCACCATCCCACTTAATAATCAAAAACCCAGGGCCATAAATAAAACTAGGCAGACCGCTCCTCACGCCGCCCTCCGCGAGTTTACCGCCAAACATCGCCTGAGCCTCACGCAAAACCTTTACGCGCGCCTCACTAAACAATGAGGATGATTCATCAAGCCGACATCAGCCTGGCTAAACAGCGCCCACAGCCAGTGTGCCAGCACAATCACCAGTGCTACCATGCCGATTACCTCATGCGCCTCAGACGTGGCCGATGCCAGTGCTAAAATATTTTCTTCATCCGGCGACTCCATCATCAAACTCAGCGCAAGCTGCACCGTCACCGTGGCCACCACGCCAATGCATAGCATGCGTATTGGCAGGCTCCAGCTATCCACCGTTTTTAACGCAGCGCCTGTTTTCACTTCGTTCTCAGCTTGGCTAGCCACCATATTCCTCTTAATTTAGTTTTTTGTTTGATCACCCTTAACATGCCCCCAGGATAAATAACGTCCGATTGACTAAAAATATTACGCGCCTGCCAATCAAGGAAATGTCAGGAAAACGTTAAGGTTTGGTATGGTTCTGAAATAATGCAAATGCAGACCAGCATTCACCCTATAGCTGTTATCAGTGTATCCTTACACCTATACGAGCGATATCAGAAGCCAGATCGCTATTGTTATGAACCACTTTTATTAAGAAACCACGGAGGGCTTGAAGATGGATGTCTTAGATGCCAATTTTGTTAATCGTTTTATTACTAATCACCGCAGCACCCCTTCAAGCGAATCAAACCGTCATGATGTCGCGCCTGGTCTCTGTTTATGACGCCGACACCTTCCGCGTCGATATCACCGGCTGGCCGTCGATTGTCGGTGAAAATATGCCGGTGCGGGTGCTCGGGGTAGACGCCCCCGAGATACGCGGCAAATGCCCACAGGAAAAAACACAGGCGCGTGCCGCCAAGGCCTTTACGCTGCAAGCACTTGAAGCCGCCGAAGTCGTCGAGTTACGCAACCTTAAACGCGGCAAGTACTTTCGTTTTCTGGCGGATGTCTATATCGATGGCGAAAACCTCGCAGCGATGTTAATCGAACAGGGCCACGGTCGTCCCTATGATGGTGGCACGCGACAGGGATGGTGCCCCAGCTAGCGTAAGCGGCCAGGCAACCCGTTGAATTACAGACTTAATTGCAGGCCAGCTCATCAAGCGACCCCATCACACTGTCCGCTGTTATTTTAAAGGTCGGTGAAATATTAATCCCCGCACTGCGTAATCCCTTGGCCGTCCACTTATTACAGGTGTTCATTAAATAGAAATTCCCCACCCCTTTATAAAACTGACTATTACCATAGATCCCTTTTTTTAATGCCGACACCGCACCCTCCCCCGTACTGTCACTGCCACGATAAAAACTACTGACAATAAACCGGCTCAACGATGAAAGCGCATCATCACTCAAACATAGCTTTTTTACCTGGCTATCAGGGAAATAATCAACTGGGTTCATCGGCACTGCAACCACATGCATCACCGATTCAGTCGGCCAGAACACCGCGCGCAGGATTAAACCGGCGGTAATCTGCTCCGCCTGATAAAACCCCTTATCACCCCAGCCAAACTCAAGGTGGCCAACATCACCAAAGCGATCCTTTAGCCCCGGTAAGCGCGTTTGAATATCATTAGCAGGCACCACGATGCCAGTATGCCAGCCATGGCTCACCACATAGACTTCATTACTGCCCGTAGCAGAATTTAATGGCTGGTCTGTCATCGCGTAAGGCTTCGCCGCGCAGCCATACAGGCCAAAGAGCAGGAGTAAAAGAGAGGTTATTCGCATCTGTTAAGGGTATATCAAAGTAGCAATGATAAACTATCCGTGATAAAAAATTCGGTGAAAACCATTGCAAGCAGCTTCTTTTTAAAAACTGGAATTTAATGGCTGAATTTAATAGTTGGGGCTGTAACAAGCTAAAGACCTACCAGGCCACTAACGCTGCGGCAGCTTTCGTGTTTCGCCTATCTTCAAAAGCCAGGCTGCATCTGAGGAATAATCAGCCTTTGTCGCTGCATCCCGAAAGCGTTTTGGCGGCTCCCATGGCGATTCATCAGATAGGTCGATGGTTCCCCAGTGAATACCCATCAGCGCGTTAGCATCAACCTCTCGCCCAACCATTACCGCCTCTTCCGGCGTCATGTGATTATTGACCCCATATTTACGGTTACCATAGCTGCCAATCGTGATCATCGCGAGGTCAAAAGACGAAAACTTTTCACCCACTTCCTTGAACAAGGTTGGTGAATAAGCGCTATCACCAATAAAATAGTATTGTCCAGTCGGCGCTGAGATCGCCCATGAACACCACAACGTTCTGTTTTTATCTGTTAAACCTCGCCCCGAATAATGCACCGCAGGAAGCGCATTAAACACCATATCGCCAATAATAATCGACTCATTCCAATCCAGTTCATGAATATGACGATAGCCTCGCTGCTCAAAAAAATCGCCCAACTTAAGTGGCACCACAACCTGTATTGCTTGCTTATTAGGCAGCACATCGATCAATGTGTCATCCAGGTGGTCATAATGATTATGAGAGACAAGCAGGATGTCGACCTTAGGTAGTGCTTCAGCCGGAATGCCAGGATCAACGAAACGCCTGGGACCGATGTCAAACGGTGATGCATATTGAGCGAAAAATGGATCAGTCAATATGGTGATGCCATTAATTTTTATCAGCAGTGTACTCTGCCCGATCCAGGTAATGGTATTTTCGTCTTTAAGCTGCTCATATTGCGTCAAACTCTCTTTGGTTGAGAGCTGATGACCATCTGAGATCACTGTACTTTTAAAAGATGAAGTGAAGCGCTTCCAGTAGAAAGCAAAACCCAGTTTCACCGAATTTTCCACCAGTGGATAGTTCTGAAACACTCCATTAACATGGTGCGGTGGTGATTCCATCTCCACAGGCGGGCTTGCCACGCAGTCTTGCATGATCAACAAAGACATCCATCCATACATATAATAAATAAAGCATTTTTTACAGTATTCCAGCGAGAAACAGCAAATGGTTATTTTTTTATTTGACCCGCGATGTCTTCTTAAATGCTTCATGCTATATCTTTAACAGAATGATGCGTTTCATATGGAATGACATTCAAAGCACAAGCGACTCGCCAGCCCTCAACACACGACAATCATAGCCGAACCTCTCAACATCGCGCTTCAATCCAACCTCGCCTGTGGCGATTATAGTCGCGAGTAAAAAGTACAGGGCAATAGTGGCAACAAGGTATCACCACCTGGGGCCGTATCATATCAACCGCTCCCAGCATCTCCATTTCATCCATGGCGCCAGGTTTTTGCCCCCTTCAATCGGAACCAGCAAAAGGTCTGGGGCGCTAATGCAATCTTCATGTCTCACCTCGTTTAGCGGCTATTCACACTACTCCAAATATAAACCCTAACGCTTAAGCCCCGGTAACCTGGCACATGGATTAAGCACAATTCTCACATCATGCTAATGACCAGTTTTCCACGAACATGCCCTTCAGCATAATAACGCAGCGCATCCGCCAGCTTCTCCAGCGGGTAACAGCTATCAACAATCGGCACTATCTTACCTTGCTCCAATAGCCTGCTTAGATCTGCAAGCCCTCTGTTCGCTTTATGCAGTAACAGCCCCATCTTTTGCCCACCGTTAACAGCCGTTAACAGCCCTTGCCAGATAATCCGGTTAACAAGCGTCGTCTCTCCGCCCACCATCACATAGCGCCCGTTACTGCTGAGGGCACGCTGATAGTCAGCGATACTATGGCGGCCTTGCACATCGAGGATAAGATCATACTGACGACCGTTCTGGGTGAAGTCCTGTTGGTCATAATCAATAACATGCACCGCGCCCAGCTCGCGTACCAGCTCCATTTTTCGGCCACTACAAACAGCCGTGATCTCTGCCTGCCACAACCTTGCCAACTGGGTGGCAAAAGTCCCCACCCCACCGGAGGCGCCATTAATCAGCACCCGTTCCCCGGTTCGAATTCGACCTTTATCTTGCAGCCCCTGTAACGCCAACAGGCCAGCCTGAGGCACCGCAGCCGCCTGTGCAAAAGTCAGATTGGCAGGCTTAGGCAAGAGGGCATTTTGATCTGCTGTCACATATTCAGCAAAGCCGCCCCAGTGCCCACCAGAGAGATCACCATACACCTCATCACCCTCTTTAAAACGACTGACCGCACGACCCACTGCGGCCACTGTGCCCGCCACATCAGCGCCAAGAATATTGTAATTAGACGTCAGGGCACGTTCGACACGATTGACCCACGGCGTCCCCTGAATGATCTCCCAATCCCAGGAGTTGATTGACGAGGCATGTGTACGAACCAATACCTCGTTTGCTTTAGGGCTTGGCATGTCGACCTCAATGATCTGGATTTGATCAATCGCATTATACGCGTGCCAACTCATCGCCTTCACAACTCTACACCCCTTGCCACAAACAGGCATTAAACGTTGATGCAACACACTATCCTTAAGGAGCCTCTGATTAATTATCATCACGAGGAGTCAAGCGACAAAATAAGCTCTTAACGAGGTGCTTCTTATAAATCCGAGATTGCCGCCCTAAAGGATTTGGACTTCCAGTCCGTCACACTGCATTGGCAATGACAAATAATATAATTTATCAGCGCCTCCTTAAATCACTTGCAAGACCAGGCGTCATTTACAAATTCAAAATAAATCATCTGCACCTTCAGATATAGAATAACACGCAAGCGGAATCACGACTGCTGAGTCCATTTGATCTGAAACTCAATCTCCTCCTCGCCACCTTCTCGTTCATGTTCGATGTTGAATGTCGCACGAACAGGCACATACACACGCTCACCCGCAATCTGAATCTCGAAGCGCTCACCACTTTCCAGTGAATCAGCCAGCCGCCTTAGCTTGGCAACAAACTCAGCAGTTGAATATGCTTTCTCAATATCTCTGTCATTTTTCATCATCATTCGTTTGATACTCCTCTCCTCATTCTGACCTTCTCCCAAAAAGCGCGCTACGGTATACGCACCAGCACTTTATCCTGATATGCGAGGAACTGCCCTTGTTTGGCGGCGAGCGCATAGCGGTTAAGGATCCCTTGCCTCATACACCTTGCCGGCTCAAGAGCTTGTTTATTATGTGGTTTTTTACCACACCCCTAATGCTCGCAGAGATTAAGCCGATGATAGAGGTAGTTTCAGATTTAATCGACAAATATTCGACGACTGAATTTAAGGTTGTAATTTTAGCGACAACGGCCAAGATGCCAAAATGATGGCCCGATTAAGGTAAAGAGGCTTTGATCATGAAGAAACAAATTCGTCCATTCACCGTGCCCTTTCAATGAATATGCTGCGCTGCTGGTTAATCGTGGCGTTATTAGCTTGCAATCTGGCTTCTATTCCAGCGTCACATGGTGGACTCACTACAGAGTTTCTTGCTTTTCCCTCCGTGACTGCGACAGAGCGTTCAAAGATGCCTGCTGTTCACGGCATCGACAGTGAAGATTTCACACCCGCGTTAGATCTTTTTTTTACGGCTGATTACGATAACTTCCGTTTGCTTGCTGAAGTCTATGGAGAAGTCAACAGTGCACATGGCGCAGATGTGGAACGCTTCCAGGCGGGGTGGCTGCCAAACCCTGAGCTGGCCGTGTGGTTTGGACGCTATCACAATCCCATAGGGTTCTGGAACACTGAATACCATCACGGTAGCTATCTACAGACCGCTATCTCGCGTCCGGCAATTGTTGAGTTTGAACATGATGGCGGTATTTTACCGATCCACCTGACTGGCCTGCTTGTTGAACAGACAGTCAACACAGCACGGTCAAGTTGGCATTACGCCTTTGCAGTGGGTGCTGGCCCTTACTTTAAGCAGCATCTTGAAGCAGTAGATCCTTTTAAATCAGAAGATAACTCGGTAAAGCTAGTGAGCTCCCTGCGACTCTCGTGGCACCCTTTCAGGAATGAAGATAGCCAGGTGGGTCTATTTGTCAGCAGCGCGACGATTCCTGGTGATGCCTCAACGTTTGATGAGCTGAAACAGCTCGCTAGCGGGGCGTATACCGATTGGCACTTTCAATCGATGCGCTTAACTAGTGCACTCTACTCCATCAATAGCGATATTAAAAAATCTGGGCAAGGTATTGATGGCAGTTTTATCAATGGATATCTTCAGTTAGAAATGCCATTGGGTGCAGACTGGACGCCGTATGGGCGATTCGAAAAGAGCCAGGGAGCTGACGGGAATCCTTTTTTACATTATGTCCATAGTTTCATTCATGACCGCTCGCTTATAGGTGTTCGTTATGACTTAACGAAAAATCAGTCTATTAAATTAGAGTTAAGCAATATTGATTATGCCGTATCAGGCTTCAGTCAGGCATCGTTTCAGTGGAGCGCGGTATTTCCATGAGACCCTTTTTCTCTATATTGATGTTCTCGCTGTTACTACTTTGCAATATGGTCGTTGTAGCGGCTGCGTCTGAAAAAAAAATGGTGCTGGTGGTGGCGACTGATGCAGGTCATTTGAAATTAAATCGATCAGAAATACGCCAGCTTTTTTTTGCTGGTGTAATTATAAAAGATGGCGTCCAGTTTGAAGCCGTAATCAATGATAGTGACTCGTTGTTGTACGAAGTGTTTTTACAGAAAATCATTTTCATGTCTGCCCGCGCATATGAAAGAAAACTTATTTCACGCGTGTTTCGCAAAGGTGGTAGACGTGTGGTATTGGCGTCTAGCCTGGAGTCGTTGGAAAATGATTTAGTCGCTAATCATCATTGGGTTAGCTTTATGTGGGAAGAAGATGCACGTACCCTGTCTGGCATTACGGTTATTGAAGAGCTATGGCACGGTTCAGTCAATTAAATTTTGTAATCGGCTCGCTTAGTAAGCGCCTGGTTATCGGTGGGTTGATTATACATGCGATACTCATTCCATCCTTATTTTACGGCATTGCGGTGATCGTAAAGGAAGGTTATGAGCAGAGCTTTATTGATCGAGCGCGTTCAGATGCAAGATCATTATCAATACTACTCTCCAAAGAATCTAGTATAGATAATATTCGCGCTGAGATTGACGATGCCTTATTTGAAGGCAAGGTGCTATTTGCCACAATAGTTTTTTCTGATAAAAAAAATGTTTATGTTGACGACCCTTTTATAGAGGATTTTTTCTTTGGGCAACATGGTGACAGTGTTTATTACATCGAAATCCCGATGGAGATTAATAACGAAATAGTCGAATTACGACTTGGCTATGATGAAACTGTTATTGAAGAGCAAGTGCAAAAGACCTATACCAGTGGCTTATATCTTGCCTTTGGTTATGTGCTTCTTTCCATGGTGTTTGGAACATGGATGGGATCTCAGGTGACGCGACCAATACGTGAGCTACGTGACGTGGCACGTGAGGTCGCGTTAGGTGCCTCAGTAAAAAACCTCAATATTACAACGAATGTGACTGAAGTCAGAAGTTTAGCGCAAGATCTGGAGTCGATGCGCCAGAAACTGGTGCAAACATCGGAAGCGATCGCATCACGTGAAATGTATACACGAGATATCATGGACAATGTGATGGATGGCATTATCACACTGAATGAATTTGGCAATATCGAATCATTAAACCCTGCTGTAGAAGAGCTTTTTGGTTATCAACGCTCAGAATTATTAGGGAAAAATGTTGCACTTCTTTTTGTGGACTCTGACAACGTTGATGCACATGAAAAAAATAACAACCAGTTATTTGTTAATCGGTTTTGGGAATCATTGAAGACCTATCATGGTTCACAGGAAGGCATAGGACGACGTTCTGATAAGAGTGAATTTCCATTGGAAATTACCAGTCGGAAACTCTCTTCTGATCACTTATGTCATCACATCATTGTGGTGCGTGATATTACTGCGCGCAAACAGGCGGATGCCGAAATCAGAACGTTACATCTGGATTTAGAACGACGTGTCTTGAAACGGACTGAAGAGCTAGCAGATGCAAACGAGCAACTAGAATATCAAGCGATGCATGATTCGCTCACTGACCTGCCCAATCGTGCTTTATTGCAGGACCGTCTGGGGCAGGCCATACAATTAGCCCAACGCCATCATGCACCACTCGCGTTGTTGGTGCTTGATCTGAATAATTTTAAAGAAATTAATGATACCCTAGGCCATCATGTCGGCGATTTGTTGCTGCAACAAGTTGCAAATCGAATGCGCAGCGTTTTAAGAGCTTCAGACACCATTGCACGTGCAGGTGGTGATGAATTTGCAGTGTTGTTGCCGACGGATGTGACGCTTGATCACGCGTGCCAAATCGGACAAAAAATTATCGACGGGATGGCGGAAAGCTTTGTACTTGAAGAGCAACATTTTCATGTCGGTGTTAGTGTTGGTGTGGCACTTTATCCAGAACATGGCCGCGATGGACAAACATTAATGCGTCATGCTGATGTCGCGATGTATGTTGCTAAAAGAAAGGGAATTGGTTACAGCATTTATGATGCTGAAGAGGATGTACATAGTCTGGGGCGACTTGAACTGATGGGAGAGCTGCACAAGGCGATTGAGCAGGACGAACTATTATTACATTACCAGCCTAAGCTTGATCTTTCGTTATCGCGAGTAACTGAAGTAGAGGTGCTGACTCGCTGGCAAAATAAAAGCCGAGGGCTGTTATATCCAGATAGTTTTATTGGTCTGGCGGAGCATAATGGTTTGATCCACCCCCTAACAGAGTGGGTGATTGGCGAGGCAATTCGTCAATGCAATCTATTTTACCAATCGAATCTTGGTATCTCCGTGGCGATAAATCTTTCTACGCATAATTTACGAGACAGTTCATTACCACAACAAATTTCTGATGTACTAGAAGAACACAATTTGCCACCTGATCACTTGATACTGGAACTGACAGAAAGCGCAGTAATGTCGGATCCACGTCACGCGATGGAAGTACTTAACCAGCTGGATAAGATGGGGGTGCGCCTGGCCATTGATGATTTTGGTACCGGCTATTCTTCTCTCGCTTATCTTAAACAGCTTCCCGTCGATGAAATTAAGATCGACAAATCGTTTGTGCTAGACATGATGAATGACAACGATGACCTGGTGATCGTACGCTCTACCATTGACCTTGCTCATAACATGGGACGTAAGGTCACCGCAGAAGGTGTTGAAACACAAGCGGCCTGGAGGCTACTCGAAGAGATGGGGTGTGATTTGATTCAGGGTTATTATGTCGCGCGGCCAATGCCCGCAGAAGAACTGATTAAATGGCTAGCGAAATTTCAACACAACGTATAACGCTCAATCTCTCAAACCGCTCACTACTTTTCAGCGATCAGCCGGTCATCTTGGCCTGACAACAAACTCAGCGGTTGAATATACTTTCTCGATATCGCTGTCTTTTTTCACCATCATACCTTTAATTGTTTCATCCCTCATTCCAGCTATTAAGCCTTACCGTATTAAAAATACCGTAGGGCGGAATAACCAACAGGCATTGCGCCGCATGAAGATTAATAGCGCTTAGTTATCTAAAAAGCATGCCTTAAGATTTTTTTCGGCGCAATGCGCTGTCGAGACTGTGAAAGTATTTGTCTTTACGTATTCAGACATGATGCCAGACTGGCGTAACTTCAATAATACTTAGAAAACAATCCAGGTAAGCCAAAAAATGGCTTAGCAGCGCCTAGTTTGATTGCAATAAGCCATAAACTGCTTAATACCGAGTAGGTTTATCACTCGGGTAAAGTTATAAGTCATTGCCATCAGGCTCCACTCACCTCTTACCTTGGTCAAACCACGCAATAGAAAATGATCCCAACCCGCTCTTCGTTTTAGCGTGCCGAATGGATGCTCTACTGCGCTAGACCTTTCCCGCATGATCTTGGGATAGCTAGCCATACGCTCGCGATGCACATCCAATATATCTTCGTATTCTCCCCGTGATATTCGTCTATTTTTACTTTTAGGCGGGAGACACTGCTCACGAATAGCACAGCGACGACAGTTGGATTTAAGGCTAGCGTAGCATTGCTGCCACTGGCTATTTTGGTAGTGAGGTTTGCTTGTCGGTTTTAATATGCATTTAGCTGGACAATGAAAAACATCCTGCTCTGCATCATATTGAAAATCTGCACGTTTAAAGAGCCCATTTTTTGCCGACTTTCGTTTTGGCTCTGGCACATAGGGAGTGATTTTATCATCAAGACAAGCTTTGATTTGCGCCCCTTTGTAGTAACCTGCGTCTGCCAATACCTCAATATGCGCTACCTGTAGTGCTTCACGTGCCTGTTGAGCCATTGGATATAGCTGTTCAAGATCCGTCGGGTCGGTGGTTACTTCTGTGGCTATTAGCAGGTGGTGCTTACTATCAGAAACAATTTGAACATTATAACCTTGTGTTTTTTGTCCTCGCTTACTCAGCAGTCGGGCATCATTATCTACGGTCGATTGCTGAGTCCTTCCTTCAGATTTTAACCCTTGTAACTGAGTTAGTTTCTCCTGCTTTTGCTCCCGTAGGGCTTTCAATTTTTCAGCTAAAGCAGGATCATCTTTTAGCGCATCATCGATAGGCTCTTCTTTATCTGATTGATCCAGCTGAGCCAGCCACGCTTCAATGCTGGCGTCCAACTGATTGATTTCACGGTTCAGCCCTTTGACAGTGACAAAGCTCCTGGCACTCACATTACCTTTAAAGAAGCTACCGTCAACCGCCACGCGCTCACCACCAAACAATGCCAGCTCCCTGCACATCAGGATAAAGTGCCGATGCGTGTTCCGTAGCGCGTGACTATTATCTTTTCTGAAATCCGCAATCGTTTTATAACTCGGGACTAATTTCTGCAACAACCACATCACTTCAATATTTCTATGGCATTCTTTTTCCAAAAGGCGACTACTACGAACCCTGTTTAGATAGCCGTAAAGATAAAGCTTTAATAAGATTTGTGGTGAGTAGGCAGGCTGTCCTGCGGCATTGATATTGACTTGAGTTTTACTAAATCCCAGTGCTGATAAATCCAGTGATTCCACATAGGCATCGATGGCACGTACGGGGTTGGTTTCTGAGAGATATTCTTCCAAACGTTCTGGAAATAATATCGTTTGTTCTCGGCTTTCACCGCATTTATAGCGTCGATGATTCATGTTTTATCGCATAGCTGTGAATATGCCTGTAGTATAAATCTAAATGAATACTTTCACAGTCTCTATCGCTTATTGACGCCCTACTTTGTGCGCCTTACATGTTAATCCGCCCTATCAGCTGTTATTGTGAAACAGACGCTAAAAGAGCCTTCATATGCCCTTCATCCTTTTCGTTTATTGCATCGAGAAAATCTTTTATCGCATTTTCTGTGTCAAATATTAACTCATTATTTCCGGCTAAACGCTCGATATTATTAGTGTGACTAAAATAGTGAAAGACCTTCAGAATCCGCTTTGAGCGCTCTGCACCAAAGAGTTCTTCAGCTCGCTGATCCACAGTCGCCCTAAAAACCCCGGGAAGCCTCGAGTACGTGTAGAGTTCGACAAATCGTCGTACTGCATTTGGTAAAAGCATCAAGACTTCATGATCAGTCTTGTCTGGAGCCGTGTAAAATCGATGTATTACTTCAAACAGAAAATGATATTCTGATACATATTTCGCTAATGAGACTGGCATATTTCCAAATGTTGAAGCCTGACCATTAACTCGTTTTATCAAATAAAGCTTCTGTCGCTTATCACTTTTGGGATTAAGCTCTCTTATCAGATGAAAGAATTCAAAATTGTGGGTGGAAATAAACAACTGTTTACAATTCGTCGTCCAAGTACCACCATCATTTTGACCAAAGAATAACTCTTTTATTGCAGCAGTAATTTGAAAAATATGATTACTATCTAGACTTGATATAGGGTCATCAATATAAACAATAGTGTCTTTAAATTTTTCAGG
>Ga0316207_10004074_pt1 | contig 13015 bp, 12 predicted proteins | sample 6weekpyrite_MG_FD_204943 | JGI IMG/M metagenome (GOLD analysis project Ga0316207, IMG submission 204943) | Microbial mat bacterial communities from mineral coupon in-situ incubated in ocean water Damariscotta River, Maine, United States -... | ecosystem: Environmental > Aquatic > Marine >... | reverse complement strand
ATCAACAATCCTAGTGCTGTACGGCTTTGCCGTTACGAACAAACGGTAATTTAACAACGGTTGCGGTTACTTGTTTACCGCGTATTTCGACCTTGCACGTGCCAGCCGTTTCTTTGGCGACACGGGCAAAGGCAATTGATTTCCCCAGGCTCGGCGAAAACCCTCCACTGGTGATCTCACCACTCTCAAGACCATTTACAAAGATCTTTTGGTGATTACGCAATACGCCTTTTTCTTCGAGTATCAGGCCAACAAATTTTTTGCTTGCACCTTCACCACGTAGTTTTTCGAGTGCATCACGTCCAATGTAATCCCGGTCTTCCGGTTCCTTTGCAACGGTCCAGCCAAGTCCTGATTCAAGTGGTGACGTTGTTTCATCCATGTCTGACCCGTATAGATTCATACCGGCTTCCAGCCGCAATGAGTCTCGTGCCCCCAGACCAATAGGCTTAACACCTACCCCATACAGTGAGCGCCACAAATCATTCACCTTATTGTCAGGCAGGATAATCTCAAAACCATCTTCACCCGTGTAGCCTGTGCGTGAAACGAATAACTCATCTATCTGCACGCCTGTAAACGGCGCCAGGTCAGCGATGGTTGAGCGAATCGGCTCATCATACACGGAGCACACCTTGTCACGCGCGTTCGGGCCCTGTACCGCTATCATTGAGATATTTGATGGCTCAGCGATTTCAACATCGAACGATTTGACCTGCTCAGTGACCCATGCCAGGTCCTTATCATGGGTTGCTGCATTGAACACGACACGAAACCAGTTCTCATCCATGAAATAGACAATCAGGTCATCGAGTACACCACCAGCTTCGTTGAGCATACAGGTATACAAGGCCTTCCCCGCTGTCTGCAGACGATCGACATTGTTGGCAAACAATTTACGGAAAAATGCCCGTGTGTCAGGGCCGGTAAAATCCACCACGCTCATATGCGAGACATCGAACATGCCTGCGTCATTACGCACCTGGTGATGTTCATCAATTTGCGAACCATAGCGCAGCGGCATTTCCCAGCCGCCAAAATCAACCATCTTCGCACCCATCACAACATGTTTGTCGTAGAGCGGTGTTTGTTTACCCATTTACTTGTTCCATTCCTACAAAAATTACAGACAAAAAAAGGGGTGGCAAATAACGACACATCTGTAGCGCTATTTGCCACCCCTCTGTCCAAAACCTGAGAGCTTAGCCCCTTCGGTGTGCCGTTCAACGGCCTCTCTCCAGAGGCAACATTATCTTCTGCGGTCCATGTTACCTGAGCGTTTCCGGGTGGACGTTGCGCCTTCGGTGCCACGCCTTAATTTCAGACGAGGTCTCTCCCACAAGAGTATTTGTTGCGAACTCGATAATACCCTAATCAAGCCAGCAGGGAAATGCCGTGATTATTCACTACTGCCTGATTGGCGATTGTTGCGCATCATTAACCACAATGCCGGCAAGGTACCTACCACCAACATCAAGGCTGCCGGGGCAGCCAGTTCCAGGCTTTCCTCGCTGGCCTCAATCCAGATCCTTACTGGCAAGGTATCAAAACCCGTCGGGCGCAGGATCAGGGTGGCTGGCAGTTCTTTCAGGGCGTCAATGAAGACAAGCACCCACGCGACAATCATGCCATTGCTAATCATTGGCAAGACAACTCTGCGCAGGTTTTCCAGTGGTCCCGCCCCGAGAATACGCCCGGCTTGTTCAATTGAAGGGGTCAGGTGTTGCAGAGAGGCTTCCTGTGACTGCAGGGCCAGCGGCAAGAACCGAATCACCAATGCCATCAGCAATGCGGTCATGCCCCCGTACAAAGGTGCGAGTACCACGAGGATGAAACTCAGGATTCCCAGTGCAATCACGGGACCCGGCAAGACGAAACCTATACTCGACAACTGGATATAGCTGGTACTCAGGGTTGAACGCTTACGGGTATGAAAAAAGGCAACCGGAAATGCCGCAATAATCGCTATCGTTGCGGCACCCGCCGCAACAAGCAGTGAATTAGACACATACCCCCAGAAGGTCGCATCAAGCACATCGTCCTGCCACGCCTGCCAACTCCATTCCAGCATCCACGCCAGCGGTAACAGGAACGCAAACAGGGTGATAAGACCCAACCACGTCCAAATCATGCCAAGCTCTGTTGTGGTCGCACGGCGTCGCGATACCCGGCGCTGCTGTGTACCTGTCGCATAGTAACGCTGGCGTCGGCGTGAATAGCGTTCCATCACCAGGAATGCCAGGCTCAAAAAGACGAGCACCAGGGATAAGCCGGCTGCCCCCTGGTAATCAAACCGGCCTTCCATCTGCAGGTAAATACTTAAGGTGAAGGTCTGGTACCGCAACATGCTGACAGCACCAAAGTCAGACAGCACATGCAGCACCACCAATGCCAGCCCTGCTGCAATTGCCGGACGTAACAAGGGCAGATTTACGTGCCAGAATACCTGTAAAGGTGAAAGTCCCTGGATACGTGCTGCTTCTTCAAGACTCGGGTTACTGTGCTCAAGGGCGCTGCTGACGAGCAGGAACACATAGGAGAAACCCGCGATCGACAAGATGAATGTCACCCCGCCAATACTGTATAAATCAGGTATCGCAACGGTATTGCCAAACACCGCCAGCCAGATCGAGCCGATCCAACCATCGTCCTCAAACATGATTGTATAGATATGTGCGAACACATAGGTGGGGATGGTCAGCGGCAAGACCATGAGCCAGATAGCGAGACATCTGCCTGCAAACTGGCGACGTGCAATCAACCATGCCGAGGAAACACCCAGTGCAAAACTGCCTATTGCAACTAACACTGCCAGCGACAGCGTGTTCCAGAGTAATTCAGGGAGGCGCTCACTCCAGAGCGACTGCCAACCGTCGAGTGATAACTGGCTGCTGCTATACAGCACAAACAACAAAGGCACTGCCGCGATCGCGACAATGCCTGTTGCCAGTAACCCTAACCAGCCCACCTTTCGTTGCAATGATTGCCACGTTTTGATGGGCCATGCTGGCTCGGTTACAAATGTTTGCTCAAGTGCAGACATACTAGCTGTGTATCTTAACTAACATTGAATTTCTATGGCATGCCAACCTTATCCAGCAGGTTCAAGGTATCAATCCGGTGTTTGCCTAATGCCGTCATCGGCACATCTGCAACTTTATAACTCCCCGCGGCAGGCACCTGGCTGGCAGCCGGGATACCTTCTCGAGCAGGGTACTCACTATTCACACCGGCAAATTGCGCCTGGCCAGCCGCAGATACGAAGTAGCTGACCAGCTTCTCTGCCAATACCTTCTTGTTACTGTGTTTGCTGATCGCGACACCTGCAACATTCCAGGCAACACCAATGTCATCTTTACCCTGGTCTGGTAAGAGAATACTGATCGGTGCATCGGGGTGCTTGGCGAGGTGACGATAGATGTAGTAGTGATTGACAAGGCCAACATCTTTCTTGCCCTGGGCAACAGCCTTGACGATCTTGCTATGTTTGCTGAACAACTTGCTACCGGTATTTTTCTTCATCCCCTTTAACCAGTTCGCCACGAATGCATCATCCTTACTCAACTGGTAAACGGTAACACCCGCAATAAAACTGCCATTGCCACTATGTGTAATTGCAATGCGGTCTTTCAGGCGTGGGTCCGCGAGGTCAAATACTGATTTTACAAAACCGATATCTTTGGCATTTTTATTTACGACCAGTACACGTGCACGTGCAGACAAACCAATCCAGCTATTGTCTTCAGCACGTAAGCTTGTTGGAATAGTATTGGCTATCTTGCTATCAATCGAAGCGAACAGGCCCAATTGGCGTCCTGTCTGAAGGTTGCCCGCATCATTACTGATAAACAAATCAGCCGTCGTCCGATCACCTTCAACACGTAACTTGTTTAATAAGGCCGTTGATTTGGCAGAATGCAGAACAACCTTGATGCCCGTTTCTGAGGTAAATTTTTCAATCAGCGGTTTAATAAATTTATCTTTACGACCTGAATATACAATCAGTTCATCAGCATGCACGGTCGTGGCATAGGCGCTGGCCAAGAGGCTGGTCAACAACAAACCAAACAGGCCGCGTAACAACATCGTCTTCATTTTACTTACCCTTGGTTGGCCCCAGCATTAATACAACCGTCGGACTGGAGCTTGATTGAACATCAATTATGAATGCTAATGATAATGATTATCATTTGTATAATCAAGCATTATCCTGATTGAACTGCTATGTAAGCAAGAAGAACATATTTACAATATCTTTATAGTAAGTGTGTACTTACTTACATATGTTGATTCTCTGGTTTCTCCTGCTTTACAAGGCGGCTTATGGTCAAACCTTGTACAACAATAGAGAAAATAACCACGGCATAGGTCACCACCAACAAGATGTCTCGTTCAGGCCCCAGTGGTAAAGACAGTGCCAGAGCAACAGAGATACCACCACGCAAGCCTCCCCAGGTCATGATCTTGACCGCGTTCGGGCTAAAGTCGCGACGCCTGCGCATAATACTGACAGGCACGCCCACACAAACGAGGCGGGACAGCAGTACCAACGGGATAATGAATATCGCGGCCAGCCAGCTACTGAATTCAAAACTCAGCACCAGCACTTCCATACCAATCAATACAAACAGAACGGCATTAAGCACCTCATCGACAAGCTCCCAGAAGGTATCCAGATGCTCGCGAGTGCGCTCTGACATTGCCAGGCGTCGTCCGTGGTTGCCGATCAAAAGCCCCGCGACCACCATCACAATGGGGCCTGACCAGTGTAATGCACCTGCCAGGGAATAGCCGCCCATCACAAGTGCCAGCGTAATGAGTACCTCGACCTGGTAGTTGTCGACACGATGTAGCATCGTGTAAGCCAGTCCACCCAGTACAAGTCCAAGCAGCCCACCGCCGATCACTTCAGCAATAAACAACGTTCCTATGCTCGACACGGTTGCCTCATTTCCTGCCGTAACAATGCCCAGCAGAACAAGAAATACGACAACACCAACGCCATCGTTAAACAATGACTCGCCGGTGATTTTTGTTTCCAGCGATTTGGGCACACCGGCCTTTTTTAGAATACCGAGTACAGCGATAGGATCGGTTGGTGAAATCAAGGCGCCAAACAACAGGCAATAACCGAGACTGATCTCAATATCCAGCAAACCAAACAGCAACCAGCTCAGGCCACCAATGATAAAGGTCGAGGCAATTACCCCGCCACTTGCGAGGGTTGCAATCACCCACTTCTGTTTCGCCAGGTCATTCAGGTTGACGTGCAGTGCACCGGCAAACAACAGGAAGCTCAACATGCCGTCCATCAGGGTGCGGTTAAAATCAATGCTGTTGAGCAGTGACAATGCATGGCGGGTAATCCCGTCAAACACCTGCCCCAGCGCCAGCAGTAGCAAAGACCCGACAAGTGCAATCAGCATCACACCGATCGTATTCGGAAGCTTGAGCGTGATGTGGTTAAGGTAACTGAATACAGCGGCCAGTGAGATGATGATGGCAATGACGTCTATAAGTGACATAGGTAATGCATCCTTTCACAGAAGGTATAAGAATTATATTTCTTCCAGCGTCACACGGTTCCAGGTAAAGCATTTATGATTGCTGAGTGATGATTGATGAACGAATTACTATTCATCATTCATCAATCAATAACTTGCCCCTTGCCAAACGTGACAAGTCGCCTTCCAACCCCATTGCCTGGCGCATGATCATATTCTTCACTGGCGTGGTGCGATTGGTGAGACTGAGACCGGTATTACGTACCCATTTCAAGACGGGCATGTTCGAGCCAAACAGGCGCTTAAAGGCATCCATGGTAGTCATCATGGCCATGTTGTCGCCTTTGCGCCAACGTTCATAGCGGCGCAGGGTCTTGAGTGCACCAATATCGCTGCCTGCCGCACGCGCATCGGCGATGACTTCGGCCAATGTTGCTGCGTCTGCCAGACCAAGGTTCACACCCTGACCCGCAAGCGGGTGGATAGTGTGTGCGGCATCACCCAATAATGCTAAACGATGCTGCGTATAAGATTTGGCATGCTGCATACGCAACGGAAAGGCAGCGCGAGGTCCACAACTCAGCATCCGTCCAAGTCGGTCACCAAATGCGTTATGCAGGGCCTCCAGGAATGCTGCATCATCCATTGCCAATAGCTCATCTGCGTGTTCGGGTGAGGTTGACCAGACGATTGAACTGCTACCGTCAGACAGCGGTAAAAAGGCCAGTGGACCATCGGGCATAAAGCGTTGCCAGGCCGTTTCCTGGTGGCCATTCGCTGTCTTGATAGATGCCACAACACCGTGTTGATGATATGACCAACCTTGTGTTTCTATGCCGGCCATGTCGCGAAGTTTTGAGCGACTGCCATCCGCCGCCACCAGCAGTTTTGCAGACAGACTTCGACCATCATCCAGTGTAACCGAAGCGCCATCCTGTTCAATCTTCATTTCCGTGACAGAAACGGGCGCGACAAATGTTACGTTTTCGTATTCCACTAGTTTTTCGTGAAGCGCAAACTGTATAACGCGATTTTCAATAATATGGCCAAGCAAAGGTTCGCCCAGGTCAGCGCTGTCAAAATGAATTTCACCACGGCCCGTCGCATCCCATACACGCATATCACGATACGGTGAGACTCGCAGGCGACTCATAACCTCCCAGGCATCCAGGCTCTCGAATATTTTCTGCGAGGCACAAGTAATTGCAGAGACGCGCAGGTCAACACTACCATCAGGCCAGTCAAAGTCAGGTCGGTGTGCCTCGATAACAGCCACCTGCAGACCCTGCATACCCAGTGCACAGGCGAGCGTCGATCCGACCATGCCGGCGCCTACAATGATAATGTCAAAATCTGTTTTCAACGCCTGTTCACCTGTCAACGTAGCCTTAGGCCACGTGCGAGTTTTGGCAGCTTGCCACTCAGGCCCATCGCCTGCCGTGTAATAAGTTTCTTCAGCGGTGGGAACAGGTCCGTCGCCACCAGGCCAATATTGCGCGCCAATGCCAGCGGTGTAAAACGGTTCGAGAAGATACGTACCATACTGTCAGTGAATCCAATCACGCGCATATGGTCACGACGACGCCAACGCGCATAACTTTTCAGAACGGCCAGTGAACCAATATCGTCGCCAGCCTGCTGCGCATCAACGACTACCTGTGCCAGGGCTGCCACATCACGTAGACCAAGGTTAAACCCCTGTCCGGCGATCGGATGTACTGTATGTGCGGCATTACCAATCAGTGCCAGCCGTTCACGAACATGCTCGCGTGCCTGGCGCAGGGCAAGAGGAAAGGCAACACGTTTACCCACATGGGTAAATTCACCCAACTGGTGACCAAAACGTGACTGTAACTGTTGCAGGAAGGCCGTGTCACCGAGTGCCATGAACGCCTCTCGGTCCGTGTCCTTCACTGTCCAGACAATCGAGCAGCGGTGTTCATCATCGACGTCGGCCATCGGTAATACGGCCAGTGGTCCCGTCGTTGTGAAACGCTCAAAGGCAACATTCTCATGTGAGCGTTCAACGCTTACGTTCGTGATGATCGCAGTTTGTCCATAGTTCACATCAAAGGTCTTGATACCAAACTGTTCACGGACACTCGATTGCACACCATCAGCACCAATGATCAGGCGTGTCTTCAAGGTCTGCATGACACCTTCGCAGTCGATCTCGAGAGTAGCGCTGTCCGCGTCGGTTTGCGTCGAGACAAGCTTTGCAGGGCAGATCACTTCCACATTCGCCAATTGCGACAAACGTTCTCCAAGTGCCTTACCCAGCAGGCGTGTTTCAACCACGTAACCGAGCGCATCCAGACCTTCACTGGCACAATCCAGCCGCGTCTTGCCGACATGGCCTTTGTCAGAAACGTGGATGGTCTCAATCGCGGTTGCGCCGAGTGCCTCAACCTCCGACCAAACTCCAATGCCTTCAAAGATCTTGCGAGAACCGTAACCCAATGCCACGGTGCGATCGTTATAACTGGGCTGGCTATCCGAGTTAAACGGTACCGCCTCAATAACGGCAATACGCAGTGGCTGTTCGGCAAGCGCACAGGCCAGGCTGGCGCCAACCAGCCCACCACCGATAATCACAATGTCGTAATCGTTTGCCATGATTAGCTTGTCATTAATGCCTCAACGTCATCGACCGTCTTGGCCAGCGCCCCGGTCAGGACTTCGTGGCCATTCTTGGTGACGAGTACATCATCTTCAATGCGGATCCCGATGCCCTGCCACTTCTTGGCCACCCCTTTAGCACCATGCGGGATATACAAACCCGGCTCGACTGTCAGCACCATGCCTTTTTCCAGTACACGCCATTCGTCGCCCAGCTTGTAATCACCCACATCATGGACATCCATCCCCAGCCAGTGACCGGTACGGTGCATATAGAAGCGCCTGTAAGCCTCTTTCTTGATGAGTGTTGGCACACGCCCCTTGAGCAGGCCTAATTCAACCAAGCCCTCTGTCATCACCCTGACGGCCGCCTCATGCGGATCATTCCAGTGGTTGTCAGGCTTTACCGCATCGATAGCCGCGAGTTGTGCCGCAAGTACGACCTCGTAGAGGGCCTTTTGTGGCTTACTGTAGGTTCCATTAACAGGGAAGGTACGCGTTATGTCAGAGGCGTAGTAATCAAATTCAGCTCCCGCATCAATCAAAACCAGGTCACCATCATTCAGAACCTCGTTGTTATCGATATAGTGGAGCGTACAGGCATTTTTACCACCGCCGACGATCGAGGCATAGGCCGGTGCCGGACTGCCCTTGCGAGTAAATTCGTAGAGCATCTCCGCCTCGAGCTCATACTCGAACATACCTGGCTGACAAGCGCGCATCGTTCGTTCATGTCCGGCCACTGCAATCTTTGCCGCCTGACGCATAGCACGCTGCTCTGAGACACTCTTGACCAGGCGCATCTCGTGTAAGACGTAATCAAGGTTCACGAACTCACCCGGTGCATGCACGCCACTGCGCACCTGCTCCTTGAGACGGTTCACCCATTTGATGACGCGCTGATCAAACTCGGAGTTTATGCCCATTGTGTAGAACACACGGTCGGTGTTTTCCATCAAACCCGGCAGGATGTCATTAATATCCGTAATCGGGAATGAATCATCCGCGCCGTATTCATCGCAGGCACCATCCTGACCGGCACGTGCACCATTCCAGGTTTCCATGACCTCATCATGTTCACGACAGAACAACACGTATTCGCCGTGCTTGCGACCCGGTATAAAAACGGCCACGGCCTCAGGCTCAGGGAAGCCTGTCAGGTAATAAAAATCACTGTCCTGGCGGTAGCGATACTCCACGTCACGGTTACGCATACTGACATTGGCCGCCGGCAGGATAGCGATATCCCCCGGTTCAAGCATGCGTAATAACTGCTTGCGACGGCGACTAAATTCCTTCGTATTCACGTTTCCGATCACTCCCATTACAAATTCAGCAAAGTGCCTCAGGTTTATCTATCTAGTAGATGAACCTGCTACTACGTTTAGTGTTTAGTGACATTCTCAGGTTTCGACAACTCTTCGAAGATCAGTAAAACACCGACCCGAAGGTACTCAACCAGCTCGAAATAGGCATTCTCATCTTCCTCACTTACATCACCAGCCTCGTCATTTTCGTAACTGTCGATCTGTGCAATCTCGGTCATATCGTGGACAACTTCACGAGAATCTTCGGGCAATTGTTCAAGGTCCTTGATGCCGGCGATCCCAAGGCCCAGGTAAAATCCCTGGCACCATTGCCCCAGGCCATTAAGACGCTGCCCCATCTTTTCATCATCTTCAGGCAGTAACAGCTCATAGGAAAAATCAGCCCCCTGTAGCTGTACCTTTACAACACCTGCTAGCCCTTCCAACAATGTCTTTGTCTCGGCCTGTAACAGGTCGTCTGCTGCAAACTCGGGCATCAGCTCCTTCAGCCAGACTGACTGTGCATCATCATGGCTGCAAAGCAGCGCACTGAGCAGTCCATGTACTTCGGCAGGTTCAGGCACAATCCCTCCCCGCTCCAGCATGGCCTTGATCTCGCTATATTCGGGTAGTTCGTGACTGTCGGTCATTCTAATTCCTGCGCAGTTATACGGTAAACACTTCTATCAATTGGCCTATTATGCTCCTTTCTTCCTCACTCATAAAACACCTAGCCCCCTATCTCCTGCCAGAATAGCCGGATACAAGGCAGTGAACGTTGACCCTGCAGGGTTCTTCGCTCTATAGTTGCAGCATGGAAGGACAAAAAAACGAACTAGAAGAACTTGAGTTGAAGCAGCTTGAGGCACGCGTAGAAGAACTCATCAAGACCTGCGCAACCCTCAAGGACGAAAATAACTCCCTGCGTCAGCATCAGGATAACCTCATTTCTGAACGTGCCCGGCTCATCGAAAAGACCGAAGTCGCGCGTACACGAGTCGAGGCCATGATTAATCGCCTCAAAGCTATGGAAACCCATCATGAGTGAAGACAACCTCGCCGTTACCATCCATATCCTCGATAAAGAGTTTCGTATTGCATGCCCTGAAGATGAACACGAATCATTACTGGCTTCTGCGCATTACCTGGATACCAAGATGAAGGAAATTCGTGACAGCGGTGTCGTTGGCCAGGATCGGATTGCAATCATGGCAGCACTAAACCTCACTCACGAACTGCTCTCACAGAAAACGCACCGTGAAAAATATGTGAAATCGATGGGCAATCGCATCCAGTCATTGCAAGAAAAAATTGAAATGGCCCTGACACAGAGCAAACAGCTCGAGTTATAGGGACCTGCCAACCTCAGGATGACAGGCTCCTAGGCAAGATTCATTCCGTTTATTTATATCCAGGTGCAAGATTAGCGGTTCTCGTCGTCACTTTTTTCAGCTAGGATCCTAATTATGAGCTTTGGCATCCTCTGCAGTGTTCGATAGCGTCCCGGTATTTTCTTGAGCCTAGTAATTAACCCCGGGGAGATTTCGTGACAGGCCCGTGTGCAAGTCCGCTTCTGGCGGAAAGCCTAACGACTTGTCCCGTTTCCCCACTTGAACCTCTGGTTCAAGGACAACGGACCGTAACGGCACAGGTGGAGGATGCCTCCTTCCTATGACTAAACCTGCAACAACCATTCGCACTGAAATGCGGCAACGCCGGCAAGCACTGGTGGATGACGAACGCGAACAGGCCTCGGCCGCGATTTGCTCACATATCCTACGCAGTCCGCTTTTTATGCGGGCAAGGCGAATTGCACTTTTTTTACCTAATGATGGCGAGATCGATATCAGCCCACTCCTGCACACTGCCTGGCAACGGAAGAAACACTGTTTTCTGCCCGTGCTTAGCGCACACGGCAAGAAGCTATTTTTTGCCCCGGTCACACCTGAGTCTTCTATGAGAAACAATCAATTCGGCATTCCTGAACCCGTGGCACTGAAACGCGCTATACACATGCCAAGACAACTGGATCTTGTACTCACACCGTTGGTGGCATTCGATAAGTCCGGAAACCGTATTGGCATGGGAGGGGGTTACTACGACCGCAGTTTTGGCTTCCTGCGTCGACACCAGCACTGGCTACAACCGCGACTGGTTGGCATCGGTTACGATTTTCAGCAGGTCAGGCAAATCCCCTCGCAAGCCTGGGATGTGCCACTTACTGGTGCCTTTACAGAACAGGGTTATTACAAATTCTAAGCCATGAAGCTGGAGTTACGATTTAGGAACAAGGTGAAAATGGAGAACAAACAGCCTACGCCGCGATTGCCTCTTCAATGATGCAAATAAAAAAGGCCTGCTATAGCAGGCCTTTTAGACATAAAATGATTTCTACTACTGTAGTTTACCCTGTGAGATTACCGCTGGCTGATCACCCAGATCAAATGCGTAACTGGTTGCCACAACGCCAAAACCGATAATTACTGCCAGGACCAGCAGCAAATCAGGCTTTCTCTTTCTCATTATTCCCTCTCCTCCAAAATGGCCAGGTTATGGCCGGTCTTCCCTCTTCATTATTGTTTTCAGGAAGCCCCGAAAGAAATTCGGCCTTACTTTATAAAACAAGATCCCGGATCAATGCAAGCCTAAAAAGAAATACTGCATTTACTATCCATACAGCCGCAAAAGTGTCTCTTTTTTGCAACAGCAGGTTGGACGCAACGGGTATGTATCTATTTCAGTAATGCTATTCATGAACAGTACCTAAACACGACTAACCAACGTTAATCAGGAAACACATGCTGTAAGACGACAAACCTGGAGCAATAGACGGCAACCAATTCAGTCATATGATTATCCCATGCGGCAATACCCATCTATCAGGACAACCACCACCTTATAGTTCATTCACGATCCAACGCGGTTACTAAGCTGCACCAGGTAAATAGTGAGTGCAAAGAAACATTCAACGATCCATGACGATAAACCTTACAAGCATTACTCACTATCCACGTCCATTACGTCGTATTAACGAATATGTAATTAACGCGTACAGCAAATAAACAAACAATAATCCAACGATGCTAGCAAACAGGTGATATCCAATAATCAATCAGGAGATATATTGTTTACATCATGGCTGTCATCAATACATGAAAAAATGATTGTGTCTGTTATAACTCTACTCACCTCATCGTTAACAACACATTTTCTTAAGTATTCGACAATTAATTACTAACCTACAAATACTCACTCACACATTTTTCAATGTTGGGGGTTCTACTCTATCCATACAGTAGTAAAACACCATCCAACATAAACGCAATGTCTTCAAGAACCTTATGCCACGGTACTTCCAGCGCGATAGTTTTTTCAGTATTGTTTAACGACATAAGGATGATTCTTTAATTTTGATAGATAAAATTAACCTGCACTTCATAAAACAGTCGTAACAACCGCTAAACATTACTTACTCACAAGTTGTAAAAAGTAAAAAAAAGTAGCAATATCCGAATGGATGGTTATACTAATCCGTGTATACATTTAGGTAATTACCGTGGAGGAATGTTATGGCGACCAAAAAGC
>Ga0316207_10004073_pt1 | contig 13019 bp, 5 predicted proteins | sample 6weekpyrite_MG_FD_204943 | JGI IMG/M metagenome (GOLD analysis project Ga0316207, IMG submission 204943) | Microbial mat bacterial communities from mineral coupon in-situ incubated in ocean water Damariscotta River, Maine, United States -... | ecosystem: Environmental > Aquatic > Marine >... | reverse complement strand
GAGCTCTCTAAAAAGTTGCTTAGTTGCTGAAGGTAAAATTGATATATACCCTCGCCTCGGACCCACTTCAGAATGGGATACCGCGGCAGCGCAATGTATTGTTGAGGAAGCTGGCGGATTTATTACAACTACGGATCTGAAGCCGCTACGGTATAACACCAAAGACTCACTATTGAATCCACATTTTCTCGTCTTTGGTGACAAGAGCCGTGACTGGCCTTCATATCTCTAAGAAAGCTCAGATTGTTATTTGTCAACAACAACTCGATTGCGCCCACCTTCTTTTGCGGCATACAAAGCTTTATCTGCGCGTTCAAAGACAGAACCCGTAGTATCATTTTCCTTAAATTCTGCAATACCTGCTGAGATAGTAATTGACACAGGCTTACCTTTAAAATGAAACCCAGACTCCTCTACGGTTTGGCGTAATTTTTCAGCCACAACTTTCGCTGCATTTTGATCTGCGCCAGGCATAATCAAAACAAACTCTTCGCCACCATAACGTGCCAAATAATCTGTTTCACGCACTTGTTCTGCTAATAATTTAGCAATTGTTTTTAACGCTTTATCACCCGCAGCATGACCAAAGTCATCATTAATTCGTTTAAACAAATCAACATCCCACACCACCAAAGATAGTGGATTGCTAAATCGTTTCCAACGAGCATATTCCTGAGCCACTCGGTGATCATACCCCAATCGATTGGCAATACCTGTCAAGGTATCTATTTGCGCCTGCATTCGTTCCTTTTGTACACGTGCTTTTAAGTTTTGACTTTCGCTTTCCAGTTCGTTCAAACGCGCCATAAGACGTTGCACGTCTTCATCCGCATTGCGATGTTGATTTTTTTCAGTTTCACGAAATCCATTGACATGTTCTTCAATTTTAGCCAAACGCGATTGAATTTGATCTTTTAACACATTAAGATCTGCTGCGTCATTCGCAGTGGTAACTAAATTTTGCATTTCATTTTTAACAGCATCGCCTAATGCTTTACCATGCATCCAAGCCTCTGCGTGCTGTTCTTTTGAACCTAAAATATAACTATCCAGATCTTTTAATCTGCCAGTAACTTGCTTTAAAAACTCCTCTATGTCCAAGCGTTCTCGATTTATTTTGGTTTGTGCCTCAGAAGCAACATCAGAAATTTGATCAAGCATGGCTGCCCATTTACTGACAGTAACTCCATCATCGAGGCGTTTTTTCAATTCATTTAATCGAGCACTCACATCTTTGGGAAAACTAATTTTTTCTAGCAGTTGGTACAGTATTTCAGAAATGAGTTGAGCACAAAAATTAGAAGGATCATCACCTGCTGCAGCCTGTTGTATGGTGGACTTTTCCCATAACATCACTACGTCATCCATAATGATAGATAATTCAGACGATGAAGAAATTTTCTGGGCACGCTGATTTATATCTAATATCTGTGGTGCACAGCCATCCACTCCCGAAATTTTTTCTAGCAGTGTGCGAAGCTCTGTACCCGGCTCAGAAGTTTTCATTGAATCTGACGATGTAACGTCTTCAGACTGAATAATTTTTTTGGTCAGTGATTCAACCGCCCCTTTTAAGGCTTTAAGATTTCCAGAATCTGTCGCTGCTTTCTTAATAGCATCAATTTCTGAATTTAGCTGAAGTGTTTCACTGCTTGCAACACGGGCAAGTTTATTAATTGCACCACAAAGAAATGATTGCGTATCTTCTAATTGTTGGTTTTTTGCTGCAAGTTCGGCTTCTGCTTCTTCCAGGTTCTTGCGCCAGCGATCAATTTCATCTGATTTTGCCATGAAGGTTTTGTCCTTAAATAACCTAATCCTAGAATTATCTTAGAAACATCAATTAGGCGTGAATTTAGAGTATAAGAAATCATAATCCAACTGATGTTTATAGGATTCTGTAAATAATTTAGTCTGTTAGTGATTCACAGCAAATTATCGGCCAGAAACTTTGGCAACTTTAAATGGCTAAAATGTAGTAAAAGGGCTTCGAAATTCGAAGCCCTGAAGAGGTTAAAACTTAAACTAAGCTACCAGCTGAATAGCATTGGGAACAATAATTTCCATACTAATAGGCAAATGATCTGAGCATGCGACATCTAAAACATTAAAATTTTCAATTATCAAGGAAGGTGAGACTAAAATATGATCTAATTTTTTAGTTGGACGCCAACTTGGAAAGGTATTGAGATCACAGGCAGGCGCACGTAGACCGACATTATCCATAAGCGATAACATTTCAATGGAATCTGGCTGACAATTCATATCACCCATCACAACCACATGCTCATACTGATGAACTAACTCACTAATGTATTCCAGTTGACGCATTCGACCACGCTGCCCTAAAGCAAGATGTAACAATACCACAATAAGTGGATTAGACTCCTCGCCAAAGCGTACTACCATTGCACCACGACCAGGAACAGGGCCAGGCAATTTATGCTCATGAATATCTAAAGGATCAATTTGGGACAATAAACCGTTGCTATGCTGAGCAATCTTGCCTAAGCGACGATTAGCTTGATGATACCAATAGGAGAAATCTGCTTTATGGGCCAAATATTCCGTTTGATTGATAAACTCACTACGCATACTACCGCCATCAACCTCCTGCAAACCTACAATGTCATAGTCAGAAATGACGTCAGAAATCTGATCTAAGTTTTCGAACTGTTTAGCATGAGGCAAAACATGTTTCCAGCTTTGTGTAACATAATGATGTGGTCGGGTTGAAGCAATCCCAACTTGGATATTGTAACTGAGTAACTTTAAGCGCGTTCCACTGATAGGCTGTGCATTAGTTCTTGTGACGTTTTTTTGTTCAGACATAAAGCTCTCTAATTATATTTCTTTATGCCCTGAAATAACTAAATCAGGGACATCTTATATAGGACAAACCATATCACCCAATTGTTCAGTAAGTTTCAAATTCTCACTATAATCAACCGGACAATCAATAATACTTACTGTATCGTCGGCTAATGCTTTTTTTAAAATCGGTAATAATTCTTCAGTCTTTTCAACGCGATAGCCCTTTGCACCAAAGGATTCTGCATATTGAATAAAGTCTGGATTACCAAATGTCACATGAGATGGCCGCTCAAATTGATTCATTTGTTTCCATTCGATCAACCCATAACCAGAATCATTCCAAACTAATATAACTATCGACAATCCTAATCTAACAGCTGTCTCAATTTCCTGAGAATTCATTAAAAATCCGCCATCGCCAGTAACAGCGACAATTGATTTTTTGGGGTATATCAACTTTGCAGCAACCGCACCAGGCACAGCAATACCCATACTCGCAAAGCCATTTGAAATAATACAAGTATTCGGCTCGTCACAACGATACATTCGAGCCATCCACATTTTATGGGCACCCACATCAGTTATTACAATATCATCACTAGCAAGCGCAGTTCGCAGATCCCAAATGATTTTTTGAGGTTTAACAGGAAACTCCACATCTTTGCTATGCGCCTTCATTTCGTTAATTAGCGCTTCTCTCAATGGGCGCATCATATGCCCCTCATGAGCTGTAGTTTGTTCAGCAATTCGAGATAACGAATGATTAATATCACCTATGACACCAACCTTAATAGGATAGTAAGCATCCACTTCGGCCGAAGCCACATCCAGATGTATTACTGCCGCGGTTTTATCTCCATTCCAAAGTTTTGGGTGATATTCAACCAAATCATAACCAACACAAATAATGACATCTGCCTTGGAAAAACCCACATTGGTGTAATCTTTGGCTTGCAGACCTACACTGCCTAAAGCCAATGGATGCCGAAAAGGCATCACGCCTTTTGCCATGAAAGTATTGGCGACTGGAATATTCAATTGCTCTGCAAACTGAACCAATGCTTCACATGCTTCAGAACGAATTACGCCATTTCCAGCCAGTATTATGGGCAATTTAGCTTGAGAAATTAGTGCTGCGGCTGCCGTGACTCGCTCAGATGAAGGTTCAGATAGGTGTGGATGTTTAATAGGTAATGGTTCAGATTCCACTTCCAGCTTGGCAATATTTTCAGGAAATTCAATAAATGTAGCGCCTTTCTTTTCAGTAACCGCTAATTTAAAGGCTTTACGAACCACTTCGTTAATGACATTTTCGGCTAAGATACGTGTTGAATATTTTGTTACATGTTGAAATATCTCATCCAGTTTTAATACCTGGTGAGATTCTTTGTGCAACCTTTCAGTATCAGCCTGTCCTGCAATTGCAACCAGTGGCGCATTGTCCATATTGGCATCGGCAACACCAGTCAACAAATTTGTTGCCCCTGGACCGAGAGTAGCCAAACATACACCTGGCTTTCCAGTTAAGCGGCCATAAACATCCGCCATAAACGCTGCACCTTGCTCATGGCGTGTAGTAATAAATGTAATTGATGAATTAAGCAACGCATCCATGACATCTAAATTTTCTTCGCCTGGAACACCAAAAATATATTCCACACCTTCATTTTCGAGGCAACGTACAAATAACTCAGCCGCTTTCATCATTTAGGTCCATTTTTCAATTCGTTATCACATAAAATTCAGGTTGTTTATATTATATTACTTTAACAATCAATTGATTATAAATTAATACTATAAAAAAGTTTATCCCTTGTAATAAGCGAAAACAATTAGAATTATCCTAAATCTTTTGTATTATTACATGTGAACTCACGGGAAGGAGATTGCGTATGCACTTACAAAGTTTACCATCGATCAATGCGGAATTTAGAAACAAACACGGTGATGTTTTTACAGTTATTGGGCGTGGTACACGAGGCATTATCATTGAGTATAGTGACGGTAGGGTAGAATTGGTTTCATCGGACAGATGGCATGATATGGGAGAGTCCCTGTATAATTTATCGCATTAGTAACACACTTCTTTTTACATGAGCAAACGCCCGGCCTAAACAACTGGGCGTTTATTTTTTCAGCAACAACAAATCTAAAATTATTAAAGCTAAAAATTTAGACATAAACTACTCCCTAAAACCTTAACTATCACGTATGATTTGCCGTTATTTTTGGATAATCCAATAAAGGCCAACTTTTTGAATGGAATTAATACAAATCATCGCTTTAGCAGTCGTCCAAGGCCTCACCGAATTTTTACCTATTTCCAGCTCCGCTCACTTAATTCTTGTACCTATTGTTTTCGACTGGCAAGATCAAGGACTAGCCTTCGATGTTGCAGTGCATGTTGGTAGCTTATCCGCAGTAATCTATTATTTTCGTCATGAAATTCAACGAATGACTCGTGATTGGGCGCAATCTATCGTTCAACGTGAAAATATTGGAGAAAGCTCTCTAGCATGGGCTGTTATTATAGGCACAATACCGGCTGGATTAGCAGGCCTATTATTAAATGATTTCATTGAACTCAATTTGCGATCAACACTTGTCATTTCAATCGCTACAATTGCTTTCGGTTTATTACTTTGGTTTGCAGATTCAAAAGGCGCACAAGTTCGTAGTGAACACAGCTTATCTCTAAAAGATGTTTTAATTATCGGCTTTATGCAAGCCCTTGCTTTAATACCAGGCACTTCAAGATCAGGTATTACGATTACTGCTGGTTTATTATTAGGGTTAACAAGAGATGCTGCCGCCCGATTTTCTTTTCTTTTATCTATACCACTTATCCTAGCCGGTGGTGGGTTAAAAACTATAGAGCTAGTTGAGTCCAGTATTCCCGTTGACTGGAACGCTATTATATTTGGCACTATTTTATCGGGCATCAGTGCATATCTCTGCATACACTTTTTTCTAAAACTATTAGATAGAATCGGCATGATGCCATTTATTGTCTATCGACTAATTCTAGGATTCATACTTTTACTATTTTTTGTTTAAATCAATACACAGTAAAAACACCAGCCAGCTAATAATATCTTTACCAAAAAAATAATATTACTAAGCAATTCTTGTTTAGTCGCTAAGCAAGAAAGCCCAAATTTCATCATCCAATCAATGCAAAATAAATTTTAATAAAACTAGATTAATGGCCCATCCCGCCACCACCACCACCGCCGCCGCCACCGCCACCACCGGCTGGGGCATTAACAGTAATAGAAATCGACCCACTAAAACCGTCCTCGTCAGTCGCAGTAATGGTTACACTACCTTGAGCAAGGGCTGATAATTGTCCACTGCCGCTAATGCTTGCCACCGACGTATTACTCGAACGCCAACTATATGGTGTGTTTCCACCACTGGCATTAATTTGCAATGAGCCACCTGCAGTAACTGACGTCGACGATGCACTTAAGGTCACATTCCTCACTTCAACACTGGCAGAGCGACTGGTACCCAAACCATCCGTCACTCTAATTGTTACATTCCCTACTGCATTGGCTGTCACCCTGCCACTATTGCTGACACTGGCAACCGATTCGTTACTGCTAATCCAAGTAAAATTACCATCACCACCATTCGCCGATAACTGAACGCTATTACCAATACCCAACAAAGCGCTGCTTTGACTAATTGTCATTGTAGGTACTGTAACTGTAACTACAATACTGTCACTAAATCCGTCAACATCTGTCGCTGTTATTCTGCTTGTTCCTGCAGACACTGCAGATACCTGTCCATTTGCATTAACTACTGCAACGCTAGTATTGCTTGAAGACCAAGTGTAAGATGTCGATCCTCCGCTTGCACTTATCTGCAAATCATTTTCACCTAATATCAAATTAGTAGTCGATGCACTTAATGTAACTTCACGAACCTCCATAGAAACGTTAAGCAGAGTATTCAAACCATCCTCAACACTAATAGTTACCATACCCGCACTAATCGCTGTTACTAAACCTAAAAAATTTACCGTTGCTACATTCGTGTTACTACTAGACCAACTATAATTACCATCACCACCACTTACTGTTAGCTGGACTGCATCACTAACTCCTATTAATTGACTCGACTGGTCAATTGTCATTGTTGGCACTTCAACAATTAAAGAAATATCTGATGAAAAGTTATTTGCATCTGTTGTTGTAATAACAACTGAACCCGCTGTCAATCCAGAGACTAAACCGCCACCACTTACTGTTGCAACAGATGCGTTACTTGATGACCACGTATAAGGAGCGATACCACCAGAAACAACAAGTTGCAAATCAGAACCACCAGCAGTTATTGTTGAAGACGATGCACTTAATGACACCTGCACCACTTGTATACTTGCAGTCCGACTATTACCCGAATTATCCGTAACTGTAATTACTGTAGAACCCGCCGATAACGCTGATAATAATCCGCTACTATTTACATTTGCCACAGATGAATTACTACTTGACCAGTTATAGTTACCATCGCCACCGTTGGCAGTAATTTGTAAAGTTTGTCCAACTGCCATAGTCGCATTACTTTGACTCAATGTCAGTGTAGGTAACCCAACAGTTAACGTGCGAGTTCCACTAAACCCGTCCATGTCTGTAGCAGTGATCGTTGCCGAACCGGCAGCAAGGGCCGTAACTTGACCACTAGAGTTTACTGTAGCAATGGCACTATTGCTCGTCGTCCAATTATAAGGCGCATTTCCACCACTGACATTAAACTGCAGATTTGACTCACCAAGGAATATTGATGTGGAGCCTGTCACAGACACACGCCTAACCTCAACAGCCGTATTTTGTGTATTGCCCAATCCATCCCTAATAGTGATAACAGAAATACCAACATTTGCCGCAGTCACCACACCTGTTGCACTAACACTAGCCACACTAGAGTTACTACTACTCCAAACATAGTTACCATCTCCACCGCTTACAATAAGCTTCAAACTTTCAGAGAGTTCTAAGATGACTGCAATCCTATCAATAGTCATAGCAGCAACAGTGACGTTAATATTTTTTGTAGCAATAAAACCATCACTGTCAGTTACGGTAATCGTAGTTGAGCCTACTGAGTTTGCTGTAATCAAACCACTTGCACTAATACTTGCTACATTATTACTACTACTGACCCATGTGTAAGGTGCAGCACCACCTGTGGCAGTTAACAACAGGGTATCGCCTAAAGATACATTAACTGAAGATGAATCAATCACAACTTGTCGCACTTCAACACTAATCGCAACACTTTGACCAACGCCATCAGATAAATCAATCGTTGTTTTACCAGAACTGATAGCACTAATTTGTCCGCTGCCGTCAACAGTTGCTATTGAAGCATTTTGAGTAGACCAGTTGTAGTTGTTATCTCCACCCAATGCACTGAGTTGGAATACATCACCTGGCTGAATAAGTACATTAGTAGTATTTATTGTTAAAGCTTCAACATCAATAGATATTTCTAAAGATCCAGTATTATTATTGGCATCACTAACCGTAATGGTTACTACCCCTGAATTAACTGGCGTTAACATTCCCGAAGAGTTAATGGTGGCAATTAGACTATTATTGACACTCCAACTATATGGCTCTGCACCGCCGGTTGCTTCAATTTGAAGAGGACTATCGGTAACCATTAACGTTGTTTGACTGGCAGACAAACTAAAACTACTAACTTCTATATTTATCGTTAATGCCTGCCCAATTGAATCAGTTACAGTAATGATTGCATTTCCAGTTGCAAGGGCAGTTATTAATCCAGAAGCGCTAACATTTGCAATTGAAGGATTCTCAGAAGACCAGGTGTAACCGCCACTTCCACCATTAGCCGTTATCGCTAAGGTGCTACCAACAGCAAGCGTTGCATTGGATTTATTAACACTTAACGCATCATTGACGATAAATTGCAGGCTAGCGCTAAATCCATCTTGATCAGTTACGGTGACGGTTGTTGTACCAACACTGAGTGCTAACAAAGATCCTGATTGGTCAACACTAAGGATAGTTGAATTGTTAGATACCCAAATATAAGGACCTGCACCACCTTGCGCATCAAGCTGAATAACTGACTGTCCTAGTGTTAATGTATTTGTGCTGGCGTTAATCACTATTGACCTAACTTCAACATAAATATTGATCACCTGACCAATACCGTCAGTTAGTACAATAGTACTTGTACCTGGTGTTAACGCGGAAATGAGACCATTGGCATTAACTGACGCAATACTAGGATTCGAGCTAGCCCATGAATAGTTTTTGTCACCGCCACTAGCAATAATGGAATATGTGTCAGTCGGTGAGAAAATCAAATTATTTGTATTTACTTTTAGTGCGGCATCCTTAACGGTAAACAACAAACTTGTAAATATACCATCCGTATCAGTCACTGTAATTGTGACAGTGCCCGCGGCAATTGCAGTTAACACCCCATTACTTGAGATTGTTGCAACAGAAGGATTACTAGTCACCCATGAATAAGGCGCATTAAGGCCCTTTTCTCCACCATCGTATACAGCGAGCTGTATATCACCATCACCAACAGTGATAATTGCACTCGGCACAAAAACAGAGAAATCTCTGATTTCCACAATAGACAATTCTCTGATTTCCACGCTAGCGCTAACCGATTGCCCAACACCATCTTCAAGTAAAACATTGGTAATTCCAGTGGCAATGGACTGCGCAAACCCTGCATCATCAACAAGCAATATATTATTATCTTCACTCGTCCAAAAATAGCGCTCATCACCCCCAGCCGGAATAAACTGAGTAGACTGATCTACATCCATTATGACATTCGTTGGTGATACGGATAATGGATTTACGTCAACCGTAATCAATAGTGATGCAGCAATAAGATTATCATCAGTCACGGTAACCGCTACTTCACCAAGCGATAAAGGTGTTAAAAATCCCGTGCCATCAATAGAAACAATACTAGGATCACTAGATAACCAATTATAGGGAGGAGTACCACCAACAACTTCGATAAATTGACCCGGCTCAGTGATTAACATATTTGTTTTAGAAACAATTAATCCAATTTCTTGTACAACCACAGAAATATTTTTGGTTTGACCGCTAGCATCACTCAATACAATATTAGTATTACCTAAAGCTACAGCACTGACATGACCAAAACTATCAACCGTAGCAACATTTTCATTATTACTCACCCAACTATAACTACCATCTCCACCAGATGCTACCAACTGAGAATCACCATTATTTGCAATAACAATATTTGTTTGATTTACTAACAGAACAGGAGCATCAATTGATATCGCTATATTTGATTCAAAACCATCCGCATCTGTTGCGGTTACTTGAACTATCCCTGACGATAAACCAACAAGGAAACCATCAGCTGTTATAGTTGCAATATTATTGTTATCCAAAGACCATGAATATGGTGGTTCACCACCAGTCGCGCTGAGCTGCATTTTCGCATCACTGGCAACTATAGTAGATTTAGGTGAAGAGATACTCACCTTCCTTACTTCTAACTCCAAACTACCCGTACGACCAGCTTCATCCACGGCATTTATTTTAGCTAGCCCTGAATTGATTGCGGTTATTAATCCGCCCTCATCAACGGTAACAATTGAACTATCGGTACTCTCCCAACTGAGTACGCCAACATTTCCACTCACATCAACATTAAGTGTTTCATTGACAGAAAGAATGCTACGATCAGCACTTAACAAAAAGTTAGGGTTTACCGTAACTGATAGATTACTTTTTTGGCCTTCGGAATCGGTTACAAAAATATTTGTAACACCTTCATCATGTGCTTTGATATAACCACCCAGGTCAACTGAAGCTATTGCTTCATTTTCGCTTATGAAATTATAAGGTGAAGAACCACCGGAAACATTTAGCTGAACCCCCTCTCCTAAATTTAGTGAGATTTTAGAGCGATTTACCGTTAGTGGTGAAACGTTAATATCAATAACTTTTTCAATCTTATTTCCCACATCATCCTGTAAAACAATTTTAACAACCCCAGTTTTTCTTGGAATTATTTCAATTTCCGCATCATCACTCGGGTTGGTGGAAATTCTCGCAATAGCACTATCACTAATAAACCAAAAATAAGGTGACACTCCGCCAGTTGCGCTAATTGTTATACGCTGAGAAACAGATAGTTTATTAAAATCTTCAGGAACAATCTTCATTGAGGTTACAGTCAATGAAACTTCATTACTTATTGCATTACTTGAATCAGTTACATATATTTTCACACTACCTTCTTCTAAGGCACTAAAAACACCCGATTCATCTATCGAACCAATAGCTGAATTATCAATAGTCCAGCGATAAGGAGCGATACCATTTTCTACATTTAACTCCAACGTCTCACCTATAGAAACCTCATTTACTACTACACTTAGCGCAAGGGAAACATTAGCGCCCGATGTTTCATCATTGACAGGTTCGTTACTATTCTCTGCACCATCTAGGAATGGGTCTTGTGGCGTACTAAAATCATAATTTGGATCTATCAACAACAACACTTCGTCAAGACTAGTCAATTTTGAAGCAGTAATAGTGGCATCGCTTAACGATGAATCTTTCTCTGCATTTGTAAGCAACCAGTCTTTAACATCATATGCACTAAATTCTTTGAATTTGTTTTTTACTCTTGCCGCAACGCCACTAACAAAAGCTGCCGCCATAGATGTTCCACTTTTTGTCATATAACCATGATTCATTGCCGTACTAGAAACAGCAGCACCATTCGCACTTAAATGCACAGATTCTTTTCCGAAGTTGGAGAAACCAACAAGATTGCCTGATACATCAAGCGCTGATACGGTTAACAAATTAGAAAAAGCATAAGAGGCAGGATATAAAGGAGATTGATCTATGTTCGTACTATCATCACCTGCAGATACAATTAATAGATGGTCATGCTTACTGAGTTGCTGTAAGGCATCTTTTAACGCTTGGCAATCAATCTCAACATTCCAGCTATTATTAGAGATTGAAATATTATTTTTTGCTATATAATCAAAAGCACCTAGTATCGATGATATTTTTCCTTCACCATTTTTATCAAGTACTTTTAATGTGACTAGTTTTATCGCACTTTCAGTAAAGTTTGCGTTGTCATTAGAATGACCTGTAACAATACCTGCCAAGTGAGTCCCATGGTTATTGTTATCTAAGACATTATTGTGATTATCCGCAAAATTCCAACCATAGATATCATCAACCCAGCCATTATGGTCATCATCAATATTGTTTAGGGGAATTTCACCGCTATTGATCCACATATGTTGAATCAAGTCTTTATGGGATACATCAATACCCGTATCTAGTATAGCAATAGTGCCTGCACCTGACTCATTTAAAGACTGGCTGCTTGAATCACTTTCCTCAACATTACGTGACAATAACTTATTGTTAATTAAACTCTTGTTATCGGGAGTGGCTTTATCAATAGAAACTTTATAATCGGGCTCCACATAGACAATATTGTCATTACCTTTTAAAAGTTTGAATGATTCTTCTACTAAATTGCCATCACTTGGCTCAGCATAAATTAATCCGGGAAGAAAAGAATAATCAAAAACCTCAACCAAGCCAACTTCTTTTAATATCGCCTGTTGTTTTTCATAGCTAACCGTATTTTTATACTTAACTAACAAACCCGCATAACTACTAATACCCGGCAAATCTAATTGCGCGGCATCAGCGTTGGAGTTTAAGTTCCCGCTATTTCCAGCGTTACCGCCACCACAAGATGCGATAAACCCAGCACTGGCAATCAGCAATAATATTGAAATTTTCTTCAAATACGCTATAAAATTCATGTTCAAATCATACAGAATCAGGATTTATATAGACTTAAACAAGCGTATAGTAAAATACAATGAATTTGTTATTTCTGGCGAGAAGTCAGTTTAGAACAATAGTTTCTATAGTGGCAATAACTTAAAAGAAATTTTAGACACACTCTAATTAAGGTTCTACGAATATCGCTAGCTAAGGATAGTACTACTGCAATAATAAGAAATGGAAATTTTCATATAGAAATGAAAAAGAAAGTCGTCGCTAATTTACATACATTTTTAGAATTAGTCTCATAGCAACCCCATATCTGAAAAAAAGGATCAATAAAACATATGGCTAATCTTCTTGTAGATAACTATTTTTTAA
>Ga0316207_10004072_pt1 | contig 13023 bp, 13 predicted proteins | sample 6weekpyrite_MG_FD_204943 | JGI IMG/M metagenome (GOLD analysis project Ga0316207, IMG submission 204943) | Microbial mat bacterial communities from mineral coupon in-situ incubated in ocean water Damariscotta River, Maine, United States -... | ecosystem: Environmental > Aquatic > Marine >... | reverse complement strand
ATACCATTGCCAATTATCAGGATAATCCCATCATTCAATTCAGATCAAAAGAATCCTTACCCGGCATTGGATTTTTTAAACAATCAGGTCAGCTAAGTAAAAACTATAATGGCCTCCAGGTAAGTGTATCTGATGACAATCAATTAACATTACGCTGGCCCCCGGTCTCGGATGCAGCAAAATACACATTGCGCTTACAAATATTTGAAAAAGGAAATAAAATCGTACTGGCAGATATAACAACTAAAAATAGCTTTGCCGATATTTCGCTTAAGCTGCAAACAATTTTTCATCGCTACGAATGGGAGTTATCGGGTGAGACCCATGATAATCAGGTATTTATGGCCAATGGCGGATTTGTTATCAATGATTCTAATAAAGGTAATTTAAGATGATCTATAAAAAAATATCTATCGTCTTAGCCATAATTACGCAATTGATTTTCAGCACCCTGTCATTATCAGCATATGCTGACAATCATCGGGGTATTGGTTTATATCCCGTTGAGAAAAAATCAGTCAGTGTATTTAATAAAAGTATCTATCGTGCATTAATTATTGGTAATGATCACTACCAGGATCAGGATGGTCGTTGGAAACCACTTAAAACAGCCGTATCGGATGCGCGCGCTGTGCAGAAATTATTAGAAAAAACCTATGGCTTTAGTGATGTTCATGTTTTAGAAAATGCCACACGACGTGAAGTACTTCAGGCATTCGAATCACTCTCTAAAAAAGTATTACCGAATGATCATGTCCTGGTGTATTACGCCGGACATGGCTTTATGGAACCCGACACACAAAAAGGCTTCTGGGTTCCGGTGGATGCAAAGGGCACCGATAACACGACATTCTTACGCAACTCAACCATACGCGATGAACTCACCACAATTGCCTCTCGCGCCAAACACACTTTACTCGTTTCTGATTCCTGCTTTAGTGGCAGCCTGCTTCGCAGGGGAACACGTGGCATTTCCGGGGTGACAGATAATGCGCAATATTATAAAAAAGTATCCAGTAAAAAGAGCGTGCAAATTATGGCCGCGGGTGGATTAGAGTTTGTTGATGACAACTACCAGTCTTCAGCCCATTCACCCTTCACTTATTTTTTTCTAAATGAACTTAAAAACAATGATCGACCCATGCTGACGTTAAGCGAACTTTCCACCAATGTTGAAAAAGCCGTTGCAAACAATGTTGATCAGGTACCCGAAAGTGGTGTGTTACAGGGTGCGGGTGATGAGCTTGGGGAATTTATTTTTATAAAAGTTAATTTAGAAGTAGAAGGTGTGCCACTTGATAAAGTTAAGGTAAAAGTCGACCTCAAACAGGGTGATAAAACACTGTCTCCTCAGCTTAAACCTGCAAAGACCACTTCACCTGTTAACAGTAACAGCGAGCAAAAAGAGATTTTGCCTGTACCAACTTTATAAAACTATGAGTTTAAAAATGTACTATAAAAAATTATTTATTATTCTAATCATTAATTTGTGTTACCTGCACGCTGCAAATGCCAATGAACGCATAACAATTGGCGCTAAATTACTCGCGGCTGGCTGGCAAGGTGATAATAGTTCCGTTTCCGACAGCTTTAATAGTGATGAAGGTGGACAACTGGCCGTAAGCGTATCCTATTCAGTAAACAAATTCTATACTGGCCTTAGCCTGCAAAGTGGGGAATATAAGTTCAGTGGAGCAGCCCCCGACCAGTTCACTCAAAGTGGCCGAGTTAGCGTGAGTAATACCAATATTGAACACGGAGAGTTTGATTTACTTGCAGGGTATTATTTCTGGGATAACATTTCTTTATTTGTCGACCTCAAGGCCATAGGCAATAGATGGAAAAACAATAATTACGAACAGAGTTTTGGTGGCCTTGGTTTCGGCGTCTCCGGGTTCCTGCCTCTTAAAAATAATTTAACCCTGTTCGGTTCAACAGGTTTTGTAGGTAATGGAGATATCGAAGATTCGTCAGATGTAAAAGTGGGTGATGGTAGTAGTGGTGCCCTTGATCTTGGTGCTATTTTTAAACTGACCCCTAACAGCACTATTAATGTCGGCCTTAAATTCCGTACTTATAATTTTGAATACCTTGATAACACATCACAGGAGTACTCCATTAATGCCCTGTTTGTCGGTTACAACCATAGTTTTACACTTGAATAATTCATATTTAGTTCAATGATGTTGTTATTTTTAAAAACCACATATATGAGTAAACGCCTTGCCCATCTCTTCTTTATTTTGATGACCTTAAGCTTAACTCAAGAAATATCTGCAGAGGATAATTTAGACCGAAAAAACCATCAAAGAATAAATATTGAAATAACCAGCCACCTGGGGGATCAGCAGGTCTTTGTCGAAAATGATATCATCTCATTTTTTATCTCACTTGATCATGCTGCATATATCTATGTGTTTTATCAGGATGCGTCTAATAATGTTTATCAACTTTTACCCAACAAGACACAAACTAAACACTATTTTAATGCTGGGGATTACATCCCCTTCCCCGCCCAGGACTCAGATTTTCAATTTAAAATTCGGCCGCCTTTTGGTAAAGAACAACTCTGGGTGTTTGCATCAGATCAAAAGCAAACTGCATTCATGACGAGTGCTACAAGTGATAAATTAAGACCTATAATTAAAAGCCAGGGTGAACTCGGCAAAACTATCCGTCTTAAATCTGCTAAGCTTTTTGGTCAAGCACAGTTAACAATAAATACGCGTAAAAAATAAAAATTTAGTAAAGCCACATATCACCACATTGTAAGTTTTACATAACACCCTGACTGTTGCATAAAACATCCGCAAGCCGTAGAATAAATTAAATTTTGGGGCATAAATAAACCGCTTATGGATTGGGATGATATACGTTATTTTTTAACAGTCAGTCGAACGGGCTCGATTCGTAGCGCCGCTCTAAAACTGGAGGTTAACCATTCAACCGTATCAAGACGAATAAACCAGTTAGAAAAAAAAATGGGGGTACGCCTGTTTGATAAGTTACCATCTGGCTACATCATTACCCCCGCTGGTGAAGAAATCATCGAATTTGCCACCCAAATAGAAGAACAAACCCATGCTATGGAAAGAAAAATTTACGGCAGGGATACCGAGCTGAGCGGCAACCTGCGTGTAACACTAACCGCTGCCCTTTCCACCAACTTATTAATGCACGATCTGCAAAAATTCTCCAAACAATACCCGGGTATAAATTTAGAGCTGGTTATTTCTGATGAGGAGTTTAGCCTTTCTAAACGCGAAGCCGATGTAGCCATTCGGGTCACCAATGGCAACCCACCTGAGCATTTAATTGGCCGACAACTTCTGACCTTTGCAAAATGTACTTATGCATCCGTGGAATACCTGTCGCAGCATGACATAATTAACGATCCCGCATCAGCCAACTGGGTAGGTTGGGATGATGACAATCCTTTTCCGCAATGGATTAAAAATAGTGAATTCCCAAAGTCATCAATTAAGCATCAGGTAAATCACATATTATCTCAACTGGCCGCGGCAAAAGCGGGTTTAGGCATAAGCATTTTACCCTGCTTTATGGGTGATGTAGAACCCACATTGCAACGGGTTCCAGGCGCCACCATAAATCCGGGGCGCGATATATGGCTACTCACCCATCGGGATCTAAGACAAACAGCACGTGTTCGGGTTTTTACCGAATTTATGGCAGATGCCATTCGTGCCCATGCAGATTTATTAGAGGGACGTTGTGGGTAAAGTAAAATTTAGTTAAACCCGGTAACGATTTTGGCTGAAATTTATTGTATGCTATCAATCCTATATTGAATAACCAGCCGACTTGAGTTTATGTCTTGTTTTAACAACGTAATGTGGGAAAATAAATATGAAATGTATGTTCTGTAATAAAGCCGTTTTTGGTGCAAATGGTGTTACGGTTCAAAATAAAGGGGTAGCACATAAAGAATGTTTAGAAGCAAACAAAGCACTAAGAAGACAATTTCGCAATATAGATATCTCAGCATTAAGCGACCAGGAACTCACAGATCTTAAAGATTTAATATTAGCAGAAGAGAACTCAAGAAAAAGTGGCTCTGACGATGATATAGAATTATTTTAACCCTGCACACAATTATTATATCAAGACACGCAGTTTAAAATTATATCAATTCACCGATGTCTTATTAATCTTCTATTAAACTATTTCATTAAATTCATTCTTAATTTATAAAGTTATTTTAGTTACTTGAGATATGTTTTTCTTTGTCATAGAATGAACAACCGGGCAATAAAAGCATAAGGAAGTACATTTGTGGACATCGACCCTTACCAGGCACCTGCGTCTAATTTAGGAAAACAAACCACATTAAAATATTCACTTATGTGGAAAATTTATTTTTTCTTTATTACATTTCTTTCTATAATCGGCTTCATAACACTATACTACGATAAAAACTTTGGAACAGTAGAAGTATTAAGTATTGTTTTAACCTTGTTGGCAACTATTGGTTTGTTTGGTTATATTTTCCGTAAAAAAATATTAACTCCAAACATATGGAATATTTTCTTTTTCATCTACTTATTTTGGTCTATCTTATATGACTTTATAAGTGAAATTGACCCGTCAGCTGGGTTGTCAAATAATGCATATATAATTTCAATGATTATAGGCTGGTTAATTTCAATTCCAGGATTTTTAGCATTATTTTATTACGGTAGAGAATCTTGTTCAATCTGGCAAAAAACATCTAACGAAGACATTAGGTAGATCTCTACTATTAACTAAAAAATCTACACACTCACCCGCACCAGACTTGACAGGTAATAATTACATTCGCCGTAAACAAGCACACTCCACATACTAACAAGAGCGGTTCGCCGTTTTTCTTAACGATATAAGGAAAAACAAATGACAGCTTACGTTTTTATTCGTATAAAAGCAGATGACCCAAGCCAGTTAAAAGACTATCAACAGCTTGCCCCCTCAATTATTGATAAATATAACGGCAAGATTCTCGCAAGAGGTGGAGAAGTAGCCACCCTTGAAGGCCCGGAGGAAAAACGACGAATCGTTATTATAGAGTTTTCTAACTTAGCTGATGCCAAACAATTTTATCACTCCGAAGAATATAAAAGAGCTATAGAACTTCGAAAAAATGTTGCAGATTTTGAAATTATTGCTGTTGATGGTGTTAATTATTGATGAAAAATTTCTACCTACCCTTAACCCACACATCAAATGATGTTCTTGTTCATTATTTAATACCCATATCGGCCATACACAAATATGCCACCTCGATCTGGTACCTTTTACAACTATGACTCTATTTGTAGTATGCTACTATTGTATGAATTAGGTGATAAGTGAATATTCGAGAAAGACGAACTTCTGATATAGATAAAATCTGGAAAGTACATTCAGAGGCATTTGAAACGAATGCCGAAGCTAATTTGGTGAATACACTTAGAGACAGTGATTGAAGATAATATTGTTGGGCATATATTATTTACTCCCGTCGAACTAACTAATAATAAAAATAATTTAAAATTGCAGGCCTGACTCCAATGGCTGTATCGAGTCATTCACAATCAAGGATTTTAGTATCCTATAGTTCCGGAAATTTGTGTAGGATTTCGCTTCCTGAAAAGAAAAAATGACATAGATGTCAAAGCTGAACTCCTAAAGGAAACTAATTAAAAATCACAGTTGAGCCGCAAAAACAGCATGTTACTTGCTATTGGGCCAACTGAGATTAACCGTTAGGCTCTCCTTCCCAAATTAATTAAAACAACGCTATGGAACAGGAGCATAACCATCAGTTAAGGTTTGCATAAAGGAGACTATCGCATCTTCTTCGGCATCGCTTAATCCCAGATCACCAAGGAATTTACCATCTAGATTATCTGGTACTTCAGGTGCATCCCAAACGCCTGGCACATCGCGCGTATTATAAAAATGTACCACTTCTTTTAAGGTCTTCAAAATTCCGTTATGCATAAAGGGAGCAGTCAAAGCAATATTTCGCAAGTGTGATGTTTTAAACTGGCCATTGTACCTGGGATTATTTAGCACACCGCCCAGGCCTAAATCAGCAGGGGCTCCAGGATTTAAGCTGAATGGAAATTCAGTATTCCGAGGTAGCCCTATATTGTGATAGCTGAAATCAGAAAAAACATCTGGATTTTTACCATTACCTAAACCATGGCAATGAGCACATTTTCCACGCCCTGTAAATAAATTAAATCCCTCTTCTTCCTGTATTGTAAAGTTCGCACGCCCGGCCTTTACTTCATCATATTTCGATGTAAATGGATTCACTTCAATTGAGCGTTCATAGGTCGCAATTGCATCTGCAATATTATTATAAGCAAGCTCAACATCGGCAAATGCATCAGGCCCATACACAGCTTCAAAATCTGCCGCATAACTGGATGCAGCCACATCACGTATGACTGTTGCTTTATCAGGATTATTCATTTCAACAGGATTTAAAAAAGGCCCCTTCGCCTGTTCTTCTAAAGTTGCTGCACGCCCATCCCAAAATTGACCACCACTAACTCCCCCCTTAAGCGTAAACGTCGGTGAAAACATGGCATATGATGCCGTAGGTGAATTTCTACCGCCAAATCGCCCCGCAATAACACCTTCTGAAACAGGTAAATTCTGATCAGGGTCTGCAAAACCCGCACTCGGTAAATGACAACTCGCACAGGCCTGTCCATTAGGTTCTGACAGGTTTTCATCAAAATACAGACTCTTACCCAATTCTTCTTTCAATGACAACGCATTTGCCGTGCTTACCACACTTAAAAGTAGACAGGCTGCTAAATTACATACTTTATTTTTAAATTTCATTTTAATTCCTCTGAAAAATTGTTATATGATTTACATCTTATAAACTAAAAACACACTACTCAGAAAAACTTACAACGAGCTCAGGAAATTATACACGCACTTTCTATACCCTGTATATAATCACACTAATTAAAATAGTGATATAAATTTACACTATTAATTCATTAACATTTTGTGAATAACAAACAATCACAGGTTACTTTAATTTAGAATATGTAATCTACATTAAGTATTAAAACTTTAAGCTTAACTACATGGTTTTTTACTAACAACTTGAAAAACTGATAAGAATCAGGCCCCAACAAGAAAGGTATCTGATTATTGACAGAATGCCCGAATTCAATAAAAACTCAATTCCCTATGAAATCATCCAATCTGCAAGCTGTGTATGGGTTCTTATATCACCAGCAAAAATTAAAGAATGACACAGAATATGCTATATTCACTTAATACAATCTATGTCATGTAATTGGCTCATTTGCCGGTAACATAGCGTCAATAATGAGATCCATAAAAGTGACAAATCAGAAAAATCAGAATAATACCAGGGAAAACGAACTGGAAGCACCGAAGCTAATGGAGTGGCTGCGAAGAATAAGTTTAAGTGACCTTATTTCCAGTGAGATGCACTCGCGGGATTTTAATGGCTCTCGCGCTGAATACATTTATATGCGAATACGCCTTCTGGCACTGGTATTTGCAATACTCTCGATATTATGGATTCCTATCGACGCCTTAATAGTGCCAGACGATGCCTTAGGTTCAATTCTGGCTTTGCGTATAGCTTACAGTATCTTATTTCTTATACTAGGCATATCAACCACAGGAGCACAGAACCTGCATTTCGCACGACTGCGTATTAGTACTTTTGTGCTGATTCCCTGCTTTTTTTACATAGGCTCACGCATCGTATTAAACGATGACGTAAATATGCAAGCAGCCCTGGTTGGCTACTCCTTTTTACCCTACCTTACCGTTGTTTTACTTGCCATATTTCCCTTAACATTGAACGAAGGCATCAGCTATTCTTCTATAGTCGGCATTACTTTTTTCGGCTGTGAAATTTATTTTTCTTCCACATTGTCTATTTCTACACTGATCGATATCTGGCTGCTCACACTACTAGCCGGAATTGCAGTTTGGGCACAACTTGCACAATTACACATGCTGCTCAGATTATATCGGGAAGCTAGCCGCGACCCTCTTACCGGGCTTGTCAACCGGCGCGTACTCAACAAGTGGCTAAGTCTCGAAATCTCACGTGCGAGAGAGAATAACCGCCCACTTTCTGTATTGCTTTTTGATCTGGATTTTTTCAAAAGCGTTAATGATACCTATGGTCACCTGACGGGTGATAGAGTTTTGCAAACATTTTCCAGACTGTTGAAAAGGGACCTGGTTAATTTCAATCTAATCGGTCGTTACGGTGGTGAAGAATTTATCGCCGTCCTCCCCGATCAAAATGAAACTAAAGCCATGTCTATAGCGGAAAACATTCGTAAGAATTGTCATTCAGTTTCTACCCGTGGCCCAAATGGTAGCACGGTTGAATTTACTGTAAGTGTTGGTATCACTGAATTGCGTAATACCGATACAACAGAGACCCTGATTCATCGAGTCGATAAAGGATTATACCGTGCCAAGATGAACGGTCGTGACACAGTTATGCTTGCCGAAGAAGACGCGGCAGAATCACATGAAAATGCAACAAAAACTTAAACAAACATATCAATCATGCGAGTAAATAATTTTTACTCTAAATTTTACAGAACATTTGATATTAAATGTTCTATTTTTAACTATTGATCTATTTTCGTTATGCAATAAATATTCGCTAAAAATAGTCTATATTTAAAGTACTCTGTGGGTTAAGGGCTATTCACAGCGACACATTAATAAACATTAAAATAATAATACTCTAATAATGCTATACGGGTCTATATAACATGTAATTTTTAAAGCATTATAAATAACGCCCGATCGGGATCATTATTGGTTAATATCATTGTAAATGAGATTTAAGATGTTAAATTTGAATAAACATTTCTTATATTACCTTCTCGCCTCACTCATGTTTATTGTTAACACTGGCAAGGCCTGTGCTGAAGATCAAAAAGATGCGCCTTTGGAAATTCCTGGTGTTATTAAAGTTTTTGCCGAGGATATTTTTACACTTAATGAAAAAATTCCTAATCTTTTGATTATTGATGCACGTATTACTAGTGATCGTAAACATGGGTATATTGAAGGCTCTATAAATCTGCCAGATATTGAAACTAATTGCGATAGCTTAGCAAAAATTATCCCGACAAAAAAAATACCGGTTTTATTTTATTGCAATGGCGTGAAATGTGGTCGTAGTGTCAATTCATCTAAAACAGCTCTTCAATGTGGCTACACAAATATTTACTGGTTTAGAGGGGGCTTTGAGGAATGGAAATCAAAGAGCATGCCTTTTCTTAAATCATAATTTTTAGCGAGTAAGTGTGAACATACCCAGTTTTTCTATCAGGACTATTCTAGGCTTAATTATTGGATTAATGGGGCTACTAGCTTTTACTCTGGCTTTACTCAGTGGCTCTATACATCGTGATTTAGTTTTTGATAATCAGCGTGCTATGATGAAAGAAATGATGCGAGTTATGGTGCAGGAACGATTAAAAGAACTCAGTGATGACTCCCAGGAGCTTGGCCTTTCACTGCAGAGCTTAGCTGGTTTTCAAAAAGCAATAAATACAGGAGATAAAACTAGTTTACTAAAGATGTTAAACAATCAATTTCACCAATATTTTGTAACAGCCGGAATTATAAAGCTTGAACAACTAATCCTTTTTGATAAAGATTATTCTCTAGTAGTTGAAGCGACAGATGGCTCAGTATTTTTTTCACAGCAACAACAGAAAATATGCCCACAATTATTTGCTCATGCACAACTTCGCACTGGATCCCAACGCATGACCACTTTGCGATATTTATGCCTATATGAAGATAAACCTATATATGTAGTAGTAGTGCCCGTAGGAGGTTTAAAACTTAAGGGCTATATCTTTGTTGTAACCGATTTCACACATAATCTGAAAAAAATTGAATCGGATTTAGGGCTTCCCATAATCCTTAAGCTAGCAAATGAAGAAACCGTTTTTCAGTCGTTAAAGTGGACATCTGATGAAAAAGATTTACTTACTTCTAACTATGAATTAACAACATCAACTGGTTTACCTGTCTTATCTATCATTACATCTCAGAATATAAGTCAGCTTACCCAATCACTGAAAAGTGCTCGACTACAAGTTTTAGTTATTACAGGAACAACGACATTCCTTATCGTTTTATTTAGTATATTTATAATGCGAAAAACCATGTTAAATCCATTAAACTTACTTGTTAATAAATTTCGAATATTACATGTTGAACAGTCACGAATGGGGGACAAGCTTGAAGTTACAGGCACTAAGGAAATACATGAAATTATTGAGGGATTCAATGAAATGTCTGTGAAGTTGAACAAACTTTATGACTCACTTGAACACATTGCCTACACTGATACATTAACTAAACTACCTAATCGACTTCAATTTCAAGAATCGCTTGAAAACTTCATTCAACTGCATCAACAAATAAATAAATCTTTTGCATTATTCCTGATAGATCTAAATCGTTTCAAAGAGGTAAATGACACCTTTGGTCACCATGTTGGTGATGAGTTACTTAAAACCGTCAGTTTAAGACTGCATAATAGTCTGCGTAATGGTGATATTGTTACACAACTTGACAGACATTCTTTTTCTAAATTTGAAAAAGATATGGTTGCAAGACTTGGGGGCGACGAGTTTTCTGTTATTCTTACAAGTATTCACACATCTGAGGATGCGACATTAGTTGCGAAAAAACTAATTGAAACCATGAAACAAACTTTGCAAATAAATGAACATCAACTAACAATTGGTCTTAGCATCGGCATAGCGATGTACCCAGAACACGGCGATAACTCCCAGACTTTACTCAATCATGCGGATATAGCGATGTATAACGCAAAAAGTAATAACTGTGGCTTTTCTATTTATGACTCAGTCTAGGATCATTATCGATTTAAACTGGACGATTTAAACTGGACACACAGATATATCTTTACATATCTACACATACCGTTTTTTTAAAGTTCATTGTGAGTAGAACAAACACTTAATTATAAATTTGTAGCAAAGCCCCCACATAAACATGATTTCTTAATTACTTTATACCGTATATTAGATTATCATGAAATTCTGTTTGTTTTTCACAAAACCAATCTATGTGCATTTCTAAATTGTTAAGATTTGATGATTTTTTCATATTCTATTTACTATATTAAATTTATAACCTATAGTTTTTTTCGGGTGAACTATTTAAGTATGGCCACCCAATGGATGTTATCGTGTTAGAAAACCAATTAACACTTATAAAAACTAAGGAAATTAAAATGAAAAAATCACTTCTCAATATACTTGCCTTTATAGGCTTCGCAACACTCTCCACCTCCCCCCAGGCAGCTCAGATTTATACAATTTATGGAGGCAGTCAAAATGGCATTACAGTACGTGATGCTACGACCCTGTCCCAAATAAATTTTTTCGATCCAGGATTTGTTTCAAGCAGTATTGTGGCGGGTAATAACAGTAATATGTACCTAACCTCAAACAACACTATTTATAATTATAGTAATACTGGCAGCTTTATCAGTAGCTTCACTTTCCCAGATGCAGGCATAAATTACCATGAAATTGCCTTTGCTGGCGATAAAGTGTATACCGTTTATGATGGCAGTCAAAATGGCGTAACTGTGCGTGACTCTACGACATTTAATCAACAGTTATTTTTTGATCCCGGATTTGCCATTAGCGGCATTACAGCGGGTAATAATAATGACATGTACCTGACGTCTGGTAATAGTATTTATAACTATTCAAATACAGGTACATTATTAAACTCATTCTCCTGGCCAAATAACACCATCGATTATAGCGATACAACCTTTAATGGATCTAATCTATATACAATTTATGGTGGCAGCCAGCAAGGTGTAACCATTCGAGACGGCAACACGCTTGTTCAATCTGGCACCATCACACCAGGATTCGTTGCATCAGGTATAGCTTCAGGTGATAACAATGACCTTTATTTAACACTTGATAACGTTATCTATCATTATGCAGAGAATGGCGCATTACTAAACAGCATGATTTTTCCTGATCAAGGTATTAATTATACTGGAATTACATTTGCACCTTCAGCCATACCCGTTCCAGCTGCCGTATGGTTATTTGGTTCAGGCCTTATTGGACTTCTGGGAGTTAGTAGAAGAAAGCGTCTAAAAACTGCTTAAAGTAGATAATTGTGGAGACAAAAGTTGAAGGCTTTTGTCTCCTTTTTAATTATTTTATTCTGTATATTTCCAGCATGCACATATAATTCAACTGTTTGAACACGTAAAATCAAGCACTGCTGTCGTTAACCACTAGAGACATGAGTTGGATTTTTATCCGGATTTTTATCCGGAGACCCACGATTTTTATCCGGACACCCACAGATTTTTATCCGGACACCCACGATTTTTATCCGGACACCCACCATAAAACACTATAAAAACAAAGACTTAATAAACCACCTCATATAGTTATTATTAATTATAGTGGGTAATTAAAGTGGGTGTCCAGATTAGGATTGGACGGATTAGAGGATTAACGCCTTGAAATGGGCGCCTTGAAATGGGTGTCCGGATTAGGACGGATTAGAGGATTAAAGTGGGTGTCCTAATTAGGATAAAGATAATAAGTCAATTAATACCCCTGATTTAATAATGAATTTGAATCATGCATGCGCTAAATCAACTAATGTATACACATCATTGCATACACTTGATCAGTAAATGTAATTCATAGAGAGAGGCAATTTCATATAACTACATCTTGTTGATCGAGATATAGCTAAATAGTCCAGATAGGGGGATGTATGTCAACATTGGGCGAAATTTTATATGAAGCTGTAGACGGTAGTTTTGCCATTGACTGCAACCAACGAATTATTTACTGGGATGCAGGCTGTGAAGAACTACTCGGATATTCAGAAAAATGGGTACTCGGGCGCACCTGTTACAGTGTTTTAGGTTGGTGTAATCCTGCAGCTGAAAAATGCTTCTGCCAGCATAAG
>Ga0316207_10004071_pt1 | contig 13031 bp, 8 predicted proteins | sample 6weekpyrite_MG_FD_204943 | JGI IMG/M metagenome (GOLD analysis project Ga0316207, IMG submission 204943) | Microbial mat bacterial communities from mineral coupon in-situ incubated in ocean water Damariscotta River, Maine, United States -... | ecosystem: Environmental > Aquatic > Marine >... | reverse complement strand
GCTTGCACATACTGTTTTAATTGAATATTTATCCGAGCAAGCATGGTTTTTGCTACAACCAGGTCCTCATTCAGGGCCAAGACTGACTTCAAGGTCTCTGCCGCCACCTCAAATTTTGATGCCTTTACCTGCGCCTCTGCCAACAGCATCAATAGCTGAACAGACTCAGGGCGTAAATCTACTAGACCTTGAAAGGTAGAGATTGCGTTACTGAAGTCCTCATTCCCTAGCTGTGCCTTGCCCAAAATTACTTTTACTAAAGGGTTTTGTGGATGAGAGTCAGATGCCTCTCTAGCCACCGTGAGAGCCTTCATTGGTTCACCCTGCAGCAGGTGCGCATTGGCAAGCAGCAGCATGGGCTCTATGGATTTTGGATTAGCCTTACGCGCTTTTTTGACCCAGTCCAGGGCTGTATTTCTATCACCAGCGGTTTCAGCCAAGCGAGCCAAAGCCAGCATCGCCCCCAAGTGAGAGCCATTTACCTTGAGCAATTGTTGATAGTAACTATTCGCCTGTTCAGAATTACCATCCTGTAATGCCAGTTGCGCCAGCCCCATATAGGCCGCTGCAAATTTGGGATCTTTTTTCAGTGCCTTTTCAAACTGGGCTTTAGCCTCAGCACTTTTGCCTGCATTGCCATAGCTGACACCAAGTATGTTCAAAGCCACCGGGCTTTCAGGCTGTTTTTTCACCAGCGCCTGCGCTGCCGCAATCGCCTTATCAAACTGTTTGCTTTTTATATGGCTATAGACCAACAACATATCCGCCATGGCCATCTCTTGGTCAAGGTCTATGGCCATTTCCAGGTTACTGACCGCCGCTTCATTTTCTCCTGAAACCAGTCGGCCAAGCGCCAACTGGGCACGAATAGATGCCATATCCGGTGCTAGCTCGGCTGCTTTCTGTAAATTTTCTGTGCCCTTCTCATTGTCACCAATATGCAAGTATGCAGTCCCCAACAAGGCCAGCAGCTGAGCATCAGAGCTGCCATGACTGACCACATCCAACGCCTCTATCGCTTGTTGTGGCTGCTTCAGTTTGAGATAAACCGCCGCCAACACTTTACGCCCCGGCACATGATCAGGTGCCGCGGCAATAAAACGACTGAGATGATATTCAGCCTGCTCAAGTTCACCCAGCTGATAACTTGTCATTCCCAACAACAACAGGCTCTGCATATGGCCTGGCACAACCTTTAATACCTTGTTCAGGGCGTCTTTAGTTTTACCTAGTTCTTTACGCTGAAAATAGACAACCGCTTGAAAATAATTGGCCGTGGGATGCTGGGGTGCGAGTTTAAGAATCAGCTCCAAATCTTTTTCTGCCGAATCAAACTGCTGTAAGGCGACCTCAGACATTGCCTTACCCAATAAGGCTTGCAGATTCTGGGGCCGAAGTTTACTCGCTTGAGAAAACAACTCTAATGCTTCTGCATGTTTGGTTTGACGGCGAAGCAGCTCACCTTTAAGGACTAAGGCATCAACATCTTCTGCATGATCCGCCAGCACCTGCTCCACATATCCTTCTGCTTTAGCATTGTCATTTGAAGTTATAGCCAACCTGGCCATACCCAGCAGTGCACCTGCCATATCAGGCACCAGAGCCAGGGCCGACTCATATGCATTTTCAGCATCCTCAACCGAACGCTGAAGCAGCTGGGCATTACCGTGCACCACCAGCACCCTAGCCCGGGCATCTGCAGAGGCATTGTCAGCCAATTTGACCTCGGACAAGGCTTCTCTAAACTTACCCTGCATGAGGTATGCCCGCCCTAGCAACGGCATACCTTTTTCAGCCTCTATTCCGAACTCTAATGCCTTACGCAATTCTTTTTCTGCAGAAGCCCCGTCTCCAATTTCAACATAAGCCTCAGCCAACAAAAATCGGGCCTCTGGATGGCGCGGCTCCTGCTGCAAAGCATTCTTGAGTTCAATGATTGCCGACTTATACTCGTGCAAAGAGACATGGCCCCTGGCTTTATCGAGATAGGCATCAACATCGGCAGATAGGGCTAGCGTTGGTATAAATAACAACCAGCTAAACAGAAGGCTGAGACTGAAACTTTTCATTTAAAACTCCCTTTGACTAATTTTCGTCTGGCGAAAAAACCGCGTCTCGATGCTTACTTCAAGCCATACTTACTTACCAGATCATACAAGGTCGGCCGGCTGACGCCGAGGGCCTCCGCCGCCTGTGAAATATTGTTTTCAAACATATTGATTGCCTTGACTATTGCAGCCCTTTCAGCCTGCTCCCTGACCTCACGCAGATTCAAAGGCATTGCCCCCTGAGCATCGACGTCTTCAAGTTCCAGCTCTTCTGCATTGATATTACTGCCATCTGCCATTATCACTGCCCGCTTGACACGATTTTCCATCTCTCGAACATTACCTGGCCAGGAATAGTTTTGAATTGCCGCTGCGCCATCGTCTGTAAAGCCCTTCAAATTACGGCCGTGCTCGTTGGCAAAACGTTCGAGAATAACCTTGGCCAATAACAAGGCATCACCATCGCGATCACGCAGCGGAGGAATATTAATAGTAATTTCGCTAATTCGATAATAGAGGTCTTCGCGAAAATTGCCTTCGCTTACCTGCTGCATCAAATTCTGGTTAGTTGCGCAGATCACCCGCACATCCACCGGAATCTCGCTCCGACCGCCCAGGCGCTCAATGACTCGCTCTTGCAGAAAACGCAGCAGTTTGACTTGTAGCGACTGAGGAATATCTCCGATCTCGTCCAGAAACAAGGTACCACCATCGGCATATTCTATCTTGCCCTTGGTCTGCTTGGCGGCCCCAGTAAAGGCCCCCTTCTCGTAACCAAACAACTCACTTTCCAATAACGTTTCAGGAATTGCACCACAATTGATTGCCACAAATGGCTGTTTTGACCTATCACTCAGCTTATGCAGAGCACGTGAAATAACTTCTTTGCCTGTGCCACTCTCACCCAACAACAGGGTTGTCACCCCAGTCGGTGCAACCTTTTCAATAGTGCGGCACACCTTGAGCATTTGTGGACTCGAAGCAATCAGACCATGAATCGCTGATGTACCTGCCTGCATCATGAACTTGCGATTTTCCTGCTCCAACTCATAAAGATAGTAGGCACGTTCAACCAACAACCCCAACACATCAGGGTCGACAGGCTTCTGATAAAAGTCATAGGCGCCTTTGGCGATCGCCTTAACCGCATTATCACGTTCATCATTGCCGGTCACCACAATCACCTTGGTCGATGGCGCCAGGGCCAAAATCTCTTCCAAAGCCGCCAGACCTTCAGAGGCGTTTTCAGGATCAGGCGGCAGCCCCAGGTCCAACAACACAACAGCAGGTTCATGACGTCGTAGTAGATTGATCGCCTCAGGACGGTCACCGGCAATCAAAACTTCATAGCCCTCAAAACACCAGCGCATCTGACTCTGCAAACCAGGATCATCCTCAACCACCAGTATTTTCTTTTGTTCTTGCTTGGAACGACTCAATGTATACTTCCCCACCTGTTCAAAATGCCCCGCCGGACATCAATCCAAAACCTTCGGAATATAAAGCTGAAATACTGTGCCCACACCCAGCTCACTCTTGACCCGTACCTCACCACCTAACTCACGCACAAATTCACGACATTCGTAGGCACCTATTCCCATTCCTGCATTGCCCTTGGTAGTGTCAAAGGGCCGAAACAGACGCTCACGAATGAATTGCTCGTCCATTCCAGTGCCAGTATCCTCAATTTCGATCACAGCATTTTGGCCATTTGAAGTCAACCTCAAGGCTATTTTCCCATCCGCACTAGTTGCCTCTTGTGCATTTTGCAGCACATGTTCAATCACTGCGGCCAGCCGGTCTTGTTCAGCGACCACACTTAGGTGCGCATCGGCATTAGCCAGCACTGGCATAGGCTTTTTTTCCGAACACTGTCGAATAACGGCCTCAATCAATGGCAACAATTTGATGGCCGTGGAGCTCCGTTGTGGCTCACGCCCTTGACGCAACTGCGCCAACATCCGCTGCATCTTGTTAACTGAGTTTTCCACCGTTGCAAAGGCATCATCAACAAATTCCTGCCTGTGACCAAACTTTTTTGAATTGGCAACCACCAACGATAATTGACCTATCACGTTTTTGAGATCATGCACCACATAGGCTGACAATCTGTTAAACGCTTCAAACTGACGGGCATTGGCAAGTTCGGTGCTGGCCTGTGACAGAGCCAAATAGCTGGCCGCCTGGGTCGCAACCGTCTTTAGCAGGTCCCGGTCTTCCCAGTTAATATGTCTAGCTGCACGAGGTTGTAGCAGCAACATCAACCCTGTCAGACGTTTATTTTGGAATAATGGAATCACCAGCCAGGCGCGCTCGATTTCGGCCAGCCACTCTGGCAACGCCAGCCCCTCATAGACCTCAGGAGTGTTATTGAATTCATTCAGATCAAACAACCACTCCTTTTGCTGAAGATAAACAACAAAGGGATCGTTAACAGAAATAATTGAGACCCCCGTCGCATTCGATTCTACGCCCAACTCGAACCGAGCCGTGTCATTATCGTAAACCCATAACAGACCACCAGGACTTTCAACAATCTCTGCCATCGCCTGCAAAACATGCTCACCCAGGCCAGGACCGGGTTCTTCATTTGCAAGCGCACCAATAAACTTCAACCACTCATCGCGATAATCATATTTATAATTAAAAAAATGCTTACTCAGAAAGACCCGCATCCGCGCCCGCATCTGCCCCGAAAACATCAAGGCGAATAACAACAGGCCAGATCCAAACAAAAAGATTATCTGGGCCAGGCTACCCCAGCTACCGCCAAAGTAACGGATGGCATAACCGCCCAAAGCCATCAGTAACAAATAAAACCCTGCCCCCAAAACCGCTGCACTGTGAAATACAGCCCGACGGGAGACAAAAATTTCTAAGGACCACTGAGGATTGCGAGCGGCAGATACCGCGATCAGGGGAACCACCAGCAAATGAATAAAGCCTCGCGCATCCCACAACTGAGGATCCAGGCTCTGGAATAACACCGCATTGGAATAGAGATAAAAGTCGTAGGCGAACAAACCGCCCAAACCTAAACAAAGGTATTTAATTGCCCAGCGTTGCAGCGGTGGAGTATTGCGAAACAGTTGCTCAATCAACACCAGGCCGGCAAGCGCCAGCATCAGGTGACCAACCAGACGCGGATCATAACCTAATAGATCCAACAATGACTGATCCGTAAACCAATTACTGATATGCAGCAAGGTCAGCGCAAGCCAAACGGCAAAAACCGCGTAACCCAGCCTCTTAAATCGCACATCGGCTAAATCAGATTTAGCCCTATCAATGACAAGCACTTTGTAAAGGAACAACAACACCACGCCATCCCGCAACAATTCCAACAAAATATGGATAATTGAAAGCGGTAAACCATTTCCTAATGAGTATGACAACATAGCCGCCCAGGCAGCCGACAACAGGCATACGGCTAATAACAATCCACCCTGTATGCGGCCACGCCAACTAGTCAACAATAACAATGCCAGAACCAGATAACACAGTGCAGCAAGGGCATAACCCCAGGCACCAGGATTCAAAGTAATGTTGATATCACTCATAAGCACATAAAGACCCAGCGGCAGATGGCGGGCTCTGCCGGGACTTTAACGGGCACCGGCACCAAAAATCACCACCTCGACGGTCTGAAACATAATCAGACAATCAAGAAATAGACTGTAATTTTTGACGTAATACAGGTCATATTGTAATTTTTCGCGGGCATCGTCATCCGAAGCGCCATAGGGGTAGCGCACTTGCGCCCAGCCAGTGATGCCAGGTTTAACCCGATGACGCTCGGCATAATATGGAATTTTGTCTGCCAACTGTTCTACAAATTCAGGTCTTTCTGGGCGTGGACCAATGAAGCTCATATCGCCCTTTAAGACATTGAAAATCTGAGGTAGCTCATCAATACGGCTGCGACGTAAAAACTTACCGATGCGTGTCACACGACTGTCATTTTTTTGCGCCCACTGAGGTGAGCCATCCTTCTCAGCATCAACCACCATACTGCGAAATTTCAACACCTGAAACAGGCGCCAATTCTGACCAACCCTAACCTGCTTATAAAGGATCGGCCCCTTAAAACCGTTTTCGGCAAAAATGGCAATCGCAGCTATAAGCATAATTGGCCAGGCCAAAAACAAAATCATACTACTGGCCAGAATATCAAAACCACGTTTCGCCATTAATTGAAAACCGGCGTGACGAAAGCCATCAGAAAAGATAAACCAACTTGGGTGCAAAGTCTCCAGACGGACCTTACCCGTTTCACGTTCAAAGAAACAAAGAGCCTCAGTGACATCAATGCCACTCATCTTGCAGTCAAGCAGATCATCGACCGGGAAGGATTTGCGTCGATCTTCCAAGACAACAACAATCTCCTGAACACTGTGTGCCTGAGCATAATCAATCAGCGGCACATCAAGATGAATGACGCTGTTTTCAGGCATTACATCGTGCTCACCTGCTACATGAACATAACCGAGGATTCTAAAACCAAACTGATCACTCTTACGCCGCAGCATCTTAAACTGCTCTGCCCGCTTTCCAGCCCCCAACACCAAAACATTTCGCTTAAGGGTCCCATTACCAATGCTATTGAAAAATATTACCCTGATCACAACCACGCCAGTCACGGCAATGGCAAATGACCAGGCAGTCGCGCCTCGACCGAGGAATAAGTACGGAAACAGATAAAACAACAAACTCATGGCTGCCAGGGCAATAACCATGCTTGCCACCAATCTAAGCACCATACCATTCATCCCCTCACGATAAAGGTTCTTATATAAACCCATCGCTGTCATGGAGACAAAAATCACTGAACTGAACAATATTGCCTTCGGCCACAGAGGCAACAGCTCATCATCAAAATCAACACCCCAGAAACGTATTTCAGCGCCCATATAGATTGCCGAGTAAAACAGCGCCAACTCAATCAACACCAAAAAAACAAATGAGGCGGGAACAAAATGTCTGAAGAGTCTAATCATAATAATTATCTGGTCGCTGCTGTAGAGTCAGATATTGGGATTGTAAATGAATAACACACTTTACTGATCACAGATGATTATCCAAGCCCTTGCTCTTAAGCCCCCAGGCAAACAGAGAGAAGATTCGTTGATTAGCCTTACGCAGTCTTTGCACCACCACAGACAGCAACTCTTTCATAATTGGATAACCACAATCAGGATGACTATCCAGAAAAGAAAACAGGTCATCCGCCTTGATTACTGCCAACTCAACGTCGGTAATACAAACAACAGTTGCCGAGCGCGGAGAATCATCAAACATCACCATCTCACCAAAGATATCGCCCTTGGTAAGCTCAACAAAGCCAGGTTGAATCTTGCGTTGATCATCCAGATCAACCTTGCCAAAAACACGCAATTCACCGGCCAACACCAGATAGACCTCGCTACTGTGGTCACCCTCTGTAAAAATGGTTGCATTGGCCGGCTGAGAGACACGCAGCCACAGCTTACCTTCTTCAAAGTCAGGATTATTTAATAGAGAAAATAATAGCGAAGACACTTACCCCCCAATCAAAAACAGTCTTCAAAATTTAAGTATTCAGTATACCCTTTTGATATTGCAAAACAAAAACATGAAATTGATTACTGACTAAAAGGCCCAGCTTTGGTATCTTTTCAGTTTTATAATCCTTCACTGCAAAACTAGAACGGGGTCCTAATGAATGTCACAGTATCTTACTCAGATGATGCTGGCATTGTCATAGACTCCCACCTAAAAGGATGTCGGCAATGAGGCACTTTGCATTAACAATCACTGTGAAAAAAACTTATAGTCCGGGCATTTGAATAAAATCAATTTCAATTATTTACGCCACTGGCCGTTGTATAACTGAAGTTTTTAGCTAACGATAACTGGGGAATTTCATGTTTACTCTCGATGATGTCAAAATAGGAATGATTGGCCTGGGTTATGTTGGCCTGCCACTGGCGGTGGAGTTTGGCAAAAAAATGCCCGTTATTGGCCTCGATATCAACCAACCACGCGTTGATGAATTAAAGGCAGGCAAGGACAGCTCACTGGAAGTCGAACCGGAAGAGCTTCTCACTGCCACCCAGCTTAGCTACACCAGCAACCCTGACGACCTGAAAGAGTGCAACGTCTATATCGTCACCGTACCGACCCCGATCGACAATCACAAACGCCCGGATCTAAGCCCCTTAATTGGCGCCAGTCAGATGTTAGGCAAGCTGATTAAAAAGAATGATGTGGTCATATTTGAATCAACTGTCTACCCAGGGGCCACAGAAGAGGTCTGCATCCCCATCATTGAGGTCCAGTCAGGCCTGACCTACAACAAAGATTTTTTTGCTGGTTACAGCCCTGAGCGCATCAATCCTGGCGACAAGGAACACCGTGTCACCAACATCCTTAAAGTCACCTCAGGCTCCACTGTAGAGATTGCAGATTTTGTTGATGCCTTATACCTGGAAGTGATTGAGGCTGGCACACACAAGGCCAGCAGCATCCGTGTTGCCGAAGCAGCCAAGGTCATCGAAAACACCCAGCGCGATGTCAATATCGCCCTGATCAACGAGTTAGCTCTTATATTCAATCACCTAGACATTGACACCGAAGAAGTACTCAAGGCCGCCGGCACAAAGTGGAACTTCCTGCCCTTCCGCCCAGGCCTGGTGGGCGGTCACTGTATCGGCGTCGATCCCTATTATCTGACCCACAAGGCACAGGAAATTGGTTACCACCCTGAGATGATCCTTGCTGGCCGACGTGTCAACGATGGCATGGGGGCCTATGCCACCCAGCAAGTGGTCAAACTGATGACAAAGAAGCGCATCCCGGTGGTTGACGCCAGAATTCTGATTATGGGCCTGACATTCAAAGAAGATTGCCCTGATCTGCGCAACACCCGCGTTGTTGATATTATCGAGGAGTTCGGCGACTACCACTGCCAGATTGATGTCTATGACCCCTGGGTCAGCATCGCTGAAGCCGAGCACGATTACAATATTAGCCCCATGACTGAAACGCCGGCCGACAACCAGTATGACGCCATCATCTTGGCTGTCAGCCATCGTCAATTTAAAGAAATGGGCCTGGATAAAATTAAGGCACTAGGCAAGGCAAACTCAGTCATTTATGACATCAAGTATCTGTTTCCTGCTGATGCTGTTGATGGTCGTTTGTAGCCAACAAGGACACCTGCAATGAAAGTATTAATTACCGGCACAGCTGGTTTTATCGGTTCCAATGTCGCCCACAGGTTGCTGGACCGTGGTGATGAAGTCGTTGGTTTGGACAATCTGAATGACTACTATGACATCAACCTCAAAAAAGACCGACTGTCACGACTGACATCTAGAGATGGCTTTACAGACATTCGCATGGGCCTGGAAGACCGTGACGGAGTTGCCAAACTATTTAGCGAGCACAAACCTGACAGGGTCGTACATTTGGCTGCCCAGGCTGGCGTACGCTACTCGCTAATCAATCCACACTCCTACATCGACAGCAACATCCAAGGCACCACCAATATTCTCGAAGGTTGTCGTCACAATAAAGTGGAACACCTGGTATATGCCTCCAGCAGCTCCGTCTATGGCGCCAACACCAAGATGCCCTTTTCTGTACATGACAATGTCGACCACCCAGTAAGTCTTTATGCTGCATCGAAAAAGGCCAATGAACTGATGGCACACACCTACAGCCATCTCTATCAGTTACCCACTACCGGGCTGCGCTTCTTTACCGTCTATGGCCCCTGGGGTCGCCCTGACATGGCTCTGTTTCTGTTTACCAAAGCCATCCTCGAAGGCAAACCCATTGATGTCTTCAATTATGGCAAGTGTCGCCGCGACTTCACCTACATTGACGATATTGTCGAAGGTGTAATTCGCACCCTAGATAATGTTGCCAGCCCTAACCCCGACTGGTCAGGTGACAACCCAGACACCAGCTCAAGCTATGCGCCTTTCAAGATTTACAACATTGGCAACAATCAACCGGTGGAACTACTACGATTTATTGAAATCATTGAAGAATGCCTGGACATGAAGGCGGAGAAAAACCTGCTACCGCTGCAACCCGGCGACGTTCCAGCCACCTACGCCAATGTTGATGATTTGATGAATGATGTCGGCTTTAAACCCGCCATGCCTATTGAAGATGGCATCGCCAACTTTGTCACATGGTTCCGTGATTATTATAAGCTTTAACACTTAGTTCTTGCCTAATTTAGACTAATCGCATTGCAAGCGAGGAAATAAGATGAAAATTGCAGTAGTAGGCTCAGGTTATGTCGGGCTATCAAATGCGGTATTGTTAGCACAGCATAATGAAGTTATCTGCCTGGATGTTATGCAAGAGAAAGTTGACCTGATCAACAGCAAAAAATCCCCTATCTCCGATAAAGAGATTGAGGATTTTCTTGCCAACAAGACATTAGATCTAACTGCCACACTGGACAAAGAACAGGCCTACAAAGATAGTGAATTTGTCATCATCTCAACACCTACCGATTACGACCCAGAAACCAACTATTTTAATACCTCATCGGTTGAGTCTGTCATTGAGGATGTGGTCAGATTAAACCCATCGGCGGTGATGGTGATTAAGTCAACGGTTCCAGTAGGTTATTCCGAAAGAATCAAAGAAACATACAGCAAAGCCAATATTATCTTCTCGCCTGAGTTTCTAAGAGAAGGAAAAGCCCTGTACGACAACCTATACCCTTCTCGCATTGTCGTAGGAGAAATATCTGAGCGAGCCGAGAGGTTTGGCGCACTACTGGCACAGGGTGCAGCAAAGGAAGATGTAAAGGTTCTCTACACCAATCCGACAGAAGCCGAAGCCATCAAGTTATTCTCCAATACTTATCTGGCAATGCGCGTGGCCTACTTTAATGAACTGGATACCTATGCGGCCAGCCATGGCCTGGACTCCAGACAGATTATCGAAGGCGTTGGCCTAGACCCACGTATAGGAGCACATTACAACAACCCTTCTTTTGGCTATGGCGGTTATTGCCTACCCAAAGACACCAAACAGCTGCTAGCAAACTATCAAAACGTTCCTAACAACATCATAGAAGCTATCGTAAATTCAAATACCACGCGTAAAGATTTCATCGCCGACTCCATAATAAAGAAGAAGCCCCGCATCGTTGGTGTGTACCGGCTAATCATGAAAAGTGGCTCAGACAATTTCCGCGCCTCTTCCATCTTAGGCGTTATGAAACGCATAAAGGCAAAAGGCATTGAGGTCATTGTCTATGAACCAGGACTGAATGAAGCAGAGTTTTTCAATTCAAAGGTAATGACTGATCTTGATGAGTTCAAGACCATGTCAGATGTCATCGTCTCTAATCGCATGAGCAAACAACTGGAAGACGTGCGTGAAAAGGTTTTTACCCGCGATCTATTTGGCTCCGACTAAGTATCACCAGCTTAAGTGAAGCCATATAAATCCTGAACAAACTACACTCCATCTGTGCCCACAAACATTAAAGTCGCGATCTAAAGCGGCTGTGCTATCGGGCACAAAAAAGGGCGAGTTAAACTCGCCCTTTTTATGCCTACAAAGCCAAACTTCTATTTGTAGTAAGAGATCATATCTTCAAGAGACTTGACTTTAATCTTCGATGCATGACCAGCACATCCAAAAGCTTCATAACGTGCTTTACAGATTTCAGACATCGCTTTTGTAGATTCTTTCAAGAATTTACGTGGATCAAAGTTGGATGGATTATCTGCCAGGAACTTACGTACCGCACCAGTAGAAGCCATACGCAGGTCAGTATCGATATTAACCTTACGTACACCTGACTTAATACCTTCAACAATCTCATCAACAGGTACACCATAGGTCTGGCCCATGTCACCACCGTAATTGTTGATAATTTCCAACCACTCCTGTGGCACTGAAGAAGAACCGTGCATAACCAGGTGAGTATTAGGAATCACTGCGTGAATTTCTTTGATTCGGTCAATACGCAAAACATCACCAGTAGGTTTACTGGTGAACTTGTAAGCACCGTGAGAAGTACCGATTGCAATGGCCAGCGCATCTACATTTGTCTTTTCAACAAACTCCTTGGCTTCCTGTGGATCAGTCAGCAACATATCCAGGTCCAGCTTTCCTTCAGCACCATGACCGTCTTCTTCACCCATCTCGCCTGTTTCCAGCGAACCCAGGCAACCCAGCTCACCTTCAACTGAAACACCACCAGCATGAGCCATATCAACTACTGTTTTGGTGACATTAACATTGTATTCAAAAGACGCAGGAGTTTTCATATCTGCTTCAAGTGAACCATCCATCATTACCGATGAAAAACCAGACTGGATAGAACGCAAGCAAACTGCTGGTTCAGAACCATGATCCTGATGCATAACAACAGGAATGTGTGGATATTCTTCAATCGCGGCAGAGATCAGGTGACGCAGGAAAGGTTCGCCCGCATAAGAACGCGCACCCGCAGAACCCTGCATAATAACAGGAGCATCAACAGCATCAGCTGCTTGCATAATAGCGTGAACCTGTTCCATGTTATTTACATTGAATGCTGGCAAACCAAAACTGTGTTCACCGGCATAATCCAGCAATTGACGCATTGAAATTAGAGCCATTTTAATCTCCTCAAACTTAAAATTATTGTTACGAAACTATTAAAAAATCTTCTTACGCTTCTGTCATTGGGTGTTCACTTAATTCACCAACACGAACAATCTTCATCGCATTAGTACCACCCATCTGCCCCATCAAATCACCCTTGGTGATAATCACAAGATCACCGTCACGTACAGCACCACGGCGCATCAACTCATCCACCGCCTCTTTATTGATAGCAGCGTGATCCGTTGATGCAACAGCGAAACTCACCGGACAAACCCCACGATAAAGAGTTACTTTGCGGCGTGTTTCTACATGTGGGGTCATAGAATAGATTGGAATGCCGGAACTAATCCGAGACATCCATAATGGCGTCGC
>Ga0316207_10004070_pt1 | contig 13032 bp, 4 predicted proteins | sample 6weekpyrite_MG_FD_204943 | JGI IMG/M metagenome (GOLD analysis project Ga0316207, IMG submission 204943) | Microbial mat bacterial communities from mineral coupon in-situ incubated in ocean water Damariscotta River, Maine, United States -... | ecosystem: Environmental > Aquatic > Marine >... | reverse complement strand
GAGTGGCGCTCCATTTGAGTTTACCAGTCTTGCGATCAAGCCCCTCATAAAGGCCATCAGACTTAGATGATTTCTTCCACGTCGTAGACATGTCGAGCAAGTTCACGAAGAAATCATTATTCAAAGATCCGGGACGATCAGTGAACACACCATGTTTCGAACCATCACTGTTTGTATCCAGAGCGCGCATGCCACCCACAAGTACCGTCATCTCTGGTGTTGTCAGGGTTAACAGGTCTGCTTTTTCCACCAGCATTTCAGTTGGTGTTCCGTAGCTAGGGCTATAGAAGTTACGAAAGGCATCCGCTGTTGGTTCCAGTACCGCAAAGGATTCCACATCAGTCATCTTCGCTGTGGCATCCATACGCCCAGGTTTGAATGGAACAGTTACTTTAAAACCGCCTTTCTTCGCCGCCTTTTCAATCGCAGCCGCACCACCCAGCACAATCACATCGGCCAGCGAGACTTTTTTTCCACCGCGGAGTGATTTGTTGAATGATTGCTGAACACTCGTCAGCTTATTCAACACGCTTGATAATTCATCAGGGTTATTTGCCGCCCAGTCTTTCTGTGGAGCCAGCTGAATACGTGCACCATTAGCGCCACCGCGCATATCTGAACCACGGAAGGTTGAAGCAGAAGCCCACGCCGTTTTAACCAGTTCAGAAGTACTCAAACCAGAGGCAAGGATTTTAGCTTTCAGCTTTGCAACGTCCTTATCGTTAATCAGCTTATGGTCTACAGCAGGAATCGGATCTTGCCAGATAAATACTTCACTGGGGACTTCGGTACCCACATAGCGTGCACGAGGACCCAGGTCACGATGCGTTAGCTTAAACCAGGCACGTGCGAAAGCTTGATCAAACTCTTTCGGGTTATTCAGAAAATGCTCAGAAATCTTACGGAAGCCCGGATCTTTTTTCAGTGCGATATCCGTCGTAAACATGATCGGCGCATGGCGTTTACCTTCGATGTGGGCATCCGGCACCATATTGACTGCGCTTTCATCCGTTGGAATCCACTGATGAGCACCAGCTGGACTCTGGGTTTGTTTCCATTCGAATCTCATCAAGTTATCCAGGAAGAGAATCGACCAGGCAGTCGGGGTTGAGGTCCACGCGCCTTCCAGACCGCTGGTCATGGTGTCTTCAGCATTACCTTTACCACATTTATTCTTCCAGCCAAAACCTTGCTCCTCAATAGCGGCAGCAGCAGGTTCTGGACCAACACATTCACCGGGTTTGGCCCCATGGGCTTTACCCAGGGTATGCCCACCGGCAACCAGAGCCACAATCTCTTCATCATTCATCGCCATGCGACCAAACGAGTCACGCATATCTGCCGCAGCAGAGAGCGGGTCATGATTTGCATTCGGGCCTTCAGGGTTAACATAAATCAAACCCATTTGAACAGCGGCCAGTGGTTTTTCCAGTTGGCCATCTTTATAACGTTCAGCATTGGCAAGCCATTTGGTTTCTGAACCCCAGTACACTTCATCTGCTTCCCAGTCGTCTGCACGGCCACCGGCAAAACCCAGCGTTTCAAAGCCCATCGATTCCAGCGAAACATTCCCCGTCAGAATAATCAGATCACCCCAGGAGACACTGCGGCCATACTTTTTTTTGATGGGCCACAGCAGTCGGACTGCCTTATCCAGATTGGCATTATCCGGCCAGCTGTTTTGTGGCTCGAGACGGATCTGACCGCCATCGGAACCACCACGGCCGTCATAGATACGGTAAGTACCTGCGCTATGCCACGCTGCTCTGATCATCAGGCCGCCATAATGCCCCCAGTCAGCCGGCCACCAGTCCTGAGATGTCGTCAAGGTTCGCTCAATATCTGCTTTCAGCGCTTTCATATCAACCTTGGCGAAAGCCTTGGCATAATCGAAATCATCACCGTAGGGGCTTGATGAAGCATCGTGTGCGCGCAGCTGATCAAGGTCCAGCTTTTCAGGCCACCAGTCTTGACTGGACATCGGCTTATTCCCAGCAAAAGCAGCGCCCGATGCTATTGTTAGTGATATCGCTATCGCGGTGAATAATGGTTTGGTTTGTTTACGCATATAGACTCCTCTTTCCTTAAGGTTATTAAAACAGCTTAGAGGTAAGGTTAGATCGTTTATTCGAGTTCATCAGCAAATATAGGTCAGCCATGTCAATCTGCATATTGAATTAAATAGATAATTATGTTCTAAAATACTGAACGTGATCATCCTTAATACTGAGGTATCTTAATGATTTCCATAAAACAGCTTTCCTATGCGCTTGCTGCCGAGAAAACATTGCATTTCAAAAAGGCGGCTGAATTATGCAACATCAGTCAGTCTGCTCTGAGCACGTCGCTGAGTGAACTGGAGAAACAACTAGGATTGCAAATTTTTGAGCGCGACAATAAAAAAGTGCTCATTACCCCAAGCGGAGAAAAAGTGCTGGAACTGGCGCGCAGTATAATATTAGCGATGGAGGATATGCAGCACCTTGCAGACACTCAGAAACAGCCACTGAGTTTCCCGATCAGTGTCGGCATAATACCAACCATAGCCCCTTTTTTGCTGCCCAAAATACTGCCCGCGCTGAATCAACAGTACCCGCAAGCCAAGCTGAACATCGTCGAAGAACAATCCCATGTACTGACAGACATGGTGAAGTCAGGTGAGATTGATACAGCCATATTAGCGTTACCCTACCCCTGTGACGGCTTGTTATGTATGGATTTTGGCGAAGAAGATTTTTACTGGGTAGCATTGAAAGAAGAGAAGTTCACGCAGCAGAAAGAAATAACCAGTGACGAGCTTAGCCACTGTAATTTGATGTTACTTAAAGATGGCCATTGTCTCAAAGATCATATCCTTGATGCCTGCAAGCTTTCTGAGCAGAGCCTCAACCATCGTTTCGGCGCCACCAGCCTGAACACTCTGATACAGATGGTTTTAGGCAAGCTGGGAACCACTCTTATCCCTGAAATGGCGCTGGATCAACTTATCTCCCAGAACAGTGCACTGTCCGCAGTGCATTTAAATGAACCCAGTCCCCATCGACGCATCACATTTGTTATCCGCCCTAATTACACACGCATATCCAGCATCGAAGCTTTAGTTGAAATATGTAAAGCAGCATTGAAAAAATGAATATTGCGGAGAAAAAGGAGACGCGACCCTTTTTCCACCACTCCGGGCCTGTTCAATTCTTCCTGGCCCTCTCCTTCAATCAAGCAGACTAAACAGTGTTCAACTGACTCAAGTTTGCCTCTCTACTACTCGCAACATTCACCCCACAACGCGACCCCCAAAGGCTGCTTGTCGACCTGGAGGAAGCGAATTTTATTGTGTGTAAGGTCGATGACACTGATACCATCCCACCCTTCGGTAAAGCTATTCCCACCCGTGAGATACGCTGTCTTATCGTCGTCACTCAGCACAATTTGTTCGTACGCTGCATGTAACGGCAGATGTGTTTCCTGTCCGTCACTAAGGTTAATACGACTAAGTACAGCGGCACTGCTAACCTCGCCAGCGGGATCTGTACCCACAACAAACAGCGTCGATGCATCGCTGTTTAATGCCACGCCGTGTTGATGTGTGTGCGCAGACAGCGGAATTGTGTTTGCTCTCCCGTCTTCGGATTCAACTGAAGTAGCGTGCGGCCCTGTATCGGCAACAAGAGTTCTCCCTGTGCATTAATCGCAGCATAGTGTGGTTTAGCAAAGCCCCCATTGCCGAGCGGCGCCACGTCAAACACCCGTATTGAATGCTCGTTCAAATTATAAGCGATCACTGAACACGAGTCGTGGTCAATACTATAAACCTCGTCGCCCTCATTGCTGAATAACACCTGGAAGGGTCGGATGCCTATCGGCACACTCGCCATGACAGTTTGCGATTCGCTCGAAATAATCTCCAACTGACCCGCGCGATGGCCGCGATTGACACCCACCGCTACCGTTTCTCCATCCGGAGAGACGGCGATGCCCATACCACCTTGCCGGTACTCGCCCCACCGTGCGCCGCTCAATAAAGTTTGGTATGGAATCAGCGCGGTACGCGGACGCGAACGAATCGTTCGAGGAATCCCGTCATGTTTATCCCTCACCCCTCGGCTTGCGTAGCAATATTGTGGAAGTCTGGCTTGCTGAAAAAGGCTTACAAAGATCCATCGTAGTCACGACGCGAAGTTATTGGGCGGCTGCACAAATTGTCAGTGAAAGTGATTATCTACTGAGTGTTCCGTTGCGCGTTGCGATAAAGCTAATGAACCATCTGCCGCTCTGCCTCCTTGAGCCGCCTAAAGGGTTCCCAGATTTTCAATTAAATCTCACCTGGCACCCACTATATGAAAACGACCCTGAGACTCAATGGATATTGAATCAAGTGCGTAATTTACCATTAGGGTAAGCGTTAAATTATCGAGGTTCTTTTACCGTAGGTATAATTTATGTGCACGTGGTAGTGCCTTCCAATGCATAGCATCATCCACCAATAACTCGCTTTCCTTTTTAGCATAGCAGGAATATAGATATGATTTACCATCAGGAGATAGGCACGACAGCAAGCTATTCAAAAAATACGAGGCTATAGTCTCACTGTACGATATACACTGGAATACCCAACAAGAAAGATTCTGGTTTTCGCAGCGATGGAGGAACCATTGCAACCAGTAGACTCATAGTAAAGATCCCATCCCTTTACCTTAATAGTAGCGAGCGCGCTGGTGGGGGCCAATAACAACATTCATGTTGAAACTCGCTGATCCCACCAGCCTACCGCCGGTGCCGTTGACGGGTTCAGATTCAGGATCTGATAGCCCTTAGGAGCCGGAGCTTATACTTTGAGGCCTGACAATCCAAAGACTTACTTGTTTCAATTGCAGTTCATTGCGAAAGAATTACGGACACCAAGGGGATACCTCGAAGGCCAACTCACACGTTGTTCCACTATCGTCCCGTTCTGTGCATCTTCATGCTTTCTGTATCGCCCCACTCCCGCACTCGGTCGGGCAGGGACACGCGTTGCCGCTTAGTTGTTCCCATCCGTCATCGGGCTGTTAGGCGTTAACACCGCAGTAGTGCTCTGTAACAGCTTTAAACTAACACCAATTAAATACAACGACAACTAAAATATTTAGTGTTAAATCATCTATATTTTTAGTGATAAGGATGACAGTGCACAGCAGACTAAGTAATCAATACCAGCTGTTTGTGCTGCTCAAGAAAGCGGTCTCGTTCCGTCTGATCGACCAGTGCATCCGCCTTGTCAGGAATAACGGTTCTTGATATCTGGATGCCGACATTACATGATTTGCACCAGACAATTTTCCAGCCATATTCTGAATCTTCAAAACCGAAATACTGATAATCGAGCCCCACTGACTCACAGTTTAAACAGGATGTTGTAGCGAGTTCATCATCATTGACCGGCAGGTGTTTTATCCAGTCGAGATAACTTTGTGTTGTCACATTCATTCAAACCTCTTCAGACGCCCGGATCTATTTTTCAGATAGTATTGCCAGAAACTCTCTTCAATCCCGTGAGCGGCAATTTCATTTAAATTTAACTGCTCGATCATTCTATCACCGTGCGTATTGGGGTGGCCGAAAATTTCGATCTGCATCACATGGGTGCGCTCATGGCCCAGTGTCTTAATGAGATTTTCCAGATTGGTGAATGCATCGGGGTAGAGATCAATCATGCCATTCGGGTGAGTATAGCCAAAGATGTTTTTACCCAGCAGTTCGGGGTCTCTTACGATTCTCACTTTTAACCCTTCCAATCCCACACCACCTTCAAGCGCGGCACGCAATACAAAGCGTTTCTGCATCGGTACTTTTAGTTCAGCATAGATGCCGGTATTGGCTTCACGCCTGAATAGCCCCGTCGTACTACTATCCACGATAATACTTGCGACACTCTCCATCAGGATTTTTAAGTGTTTCGCATCGATCGGATGAGCAACTCGCGAACCTTCTATAAATAGATCTGCGATTTCATTATCACTAAGCTTTAGTTTTCGTGCGTGCGTAATGAGATCATGAGCCTCTTCCTGACTATATCGAAGCTGATAGTGAGCTTTATCCAATGATGAAATTTGAGATTGAACATCCTGTATCAAATCAGTGGTTGTGGTCTTGATTACTGAATGACGGTTCAGGTCGTTCAAGTCATAGCGGAAGTTATTTTTATCGGCACCTGTCGCCGCGGTAATATCACCGGGAGCACCGCTGCGATCTTTCGCCTGTATCACCACCCCGGCAACCGGTGGGTGGCCATTATGAAGCGCGTCGATAATCATTGTTCCGACACCGCTAGCGTCGCCTCGCATGATCATTTGTGCAGCGGTTCTTGCCACCCACTCCGCGCTCATCTGCGCCCCTTTGGTCCGCGTCTTCTGCGTGGTTGCCCCAGGGCCTTTAGCCTCAACAATCATGATTTCAGAAACTTCGCCATCGGGACCGTAACGAACCCACACCTGGTCAAATCCAGTACCCTGTTCAAAACCGCTATGTAGATGAAAACCCTTGAAGCGGTCATCGCTGCTCATGGCTCGCGTGGCGGCAATTTCACCGACCGTTTCAGTGACTTTCTGACGCAGGCCGCTGGTCATTTCACGGATCAATGCATCGCGAGCAGCCTTGTCATCAGGATGTCTGACCTGCGCAAGCTGCTCTGCGGCATCGATCATGCGCTGGTATTCGATCCGTTGACGTACTAAATTGTCCAGATGCACTTCTGGTGTTTCACGCCCCATCGCCGCGCGATTTTCTGCCAGAACTTTATCAAAATCTTTTTCACGCCGGGCGATCGCTTCCTCACTGAGCCCCAGTCGTGCCATCTCTTCTCTGACGGCTTCATTGAGCTTAGGCTTGCCATCCACCTCAACGATTTTTTGCCGCATCTCCTGCATGATGTGACGCAGGGTGTCGAGGTTGTTGATGTCTGTCCGGCCACGCAGTCCAGCCTTGATAATTTCGCCGAGTAGAATCTCTGCTTCATCAGCCGGGCTATTGCCGCTCTGTTTGACGCGAGCGGCAAACCAGTCGGTGCTGGTGAGGTGGCTAAACCAGGGCTCCAGATCCGCCAGCGCGGCGCGCTGCGACTCACTCAAATCAGATGTCACTTTAGTCAACATCTCAGCAAAGTCATGATGTTTTGCATCAAAATCCGGCCACGCTTTAAACTTGTCCCGCAAATGTAGCTGGAAGGCATCACCACCACTCAGCGTCTGACTCTCACCCAGAGAGGTGTGAAAACGTTCAAGTGTGTCCGCAGTTAATTTGCCCTCTTCCAGTAATCGGGAAGCCGCACGAATGTCCAGGGCATGTGCCAGTGGATCTTTACCGCTGATCAGGCCATCGACGATATGGTTAACCACGTCGCGACGGGCCGCTGAGTCCGGTAGTTCTGCCAGCGCAGCGAGTAAATCATGCGTGCGGTTAAACAGGTCAACACGTTGATGCACATCTCCACTGCTGGCGATACGAATAAGGCCCGCAATGGCCGCAAAACTGTCGTTGTTATCGGGCTTCAGGCCATCGAAGGTGGTGCGCACTTCGCCCATCAGATTAATCAGCGACTGTCTGCCTTCACTACCAATGCTGTCCATCAAACGCGCGAAGTCACTGGCCTGTTCCGCACTCGCCTGGCTGAGAAGTTGATTGATACTGGCGGTCGCATCAAGGTGATGGCCACGCAGACTGACCACCGCAGCAACTAACTGTGCTGCACTTGTCGCATCGGGCGCACTGTCGACGGTAGTATCCAGTAGTGAAGTAAGTTCGGTGAAGTCCCGTCTGTCCGCTAATGCACCGAGTAGTTTACTGCGCTGATCTGCCGGCAGTACCGCAGCCACTTTATCGAGCTGGTCGATCATGCCCGCGACACCTTCCGCTGTATCATGACCGCCCAACACTGCTCGCATCTGCTGCGGAGATAAGTCGAGTGATGCGAGCCGGTTCAGTTGGTCCAGTTCTATTTCGTTGATCCGCTTGCGATGCTTCCTTGCCTCACTGCCCTTTGGTAAGATCCCGCTGAGCATCTCGTCGAGCAGTTCGTCGCGCGTTTTCTGCACCGGCGGTCCGGTGGCTGGCTCATCTTTCCCTTTGCTGAACAGTCGTGCGGGTTGATCCAGCCACTGTGGGCGTGCCATGACTCCTGCCTCGATCTGCATGCGCTGCATCGGTCCGATGGCTGCGACTTCTGCATGTCGACGTTGTAGATTGCTCATGGTGGCCTGCGCCAGCGCTAACTCGCTGCGCAGTTGGGCCTGTTCCGCCGGGTCACTGCTACGGCGTAGCTGTTCCGCAAGCCCGTCGATCATACGGTCATGGGCATCAATTTCGATATCGATCTTATTACGATACATCGCCATCTGCTGTGCAAGTGGCAGTTCATCCCAGCGCTGTAAGTCAGCTTCACTTAAGGCACCGAGGCGTTCGGCCCAACGTGGGTCTTTACTCTGCAGGGCATGGATCCCCTCTTCACGCAGCACGCGCGGATTGGCCCCTTCACGCATTACGATGACCGGTTCACCATGCAGAATCAACGTCACAGCGTTGCCACTGGCCGAGCGGGTGAAGGCTTCAAAATCGCCGGGGCGCATCACCAGAATCGGCACATCGGCCAACTGTGCTCGTTGTTCCGCCGGCACCGCCGCCAGCATTTCGCGGCGCATCTGTTCTGATTCGTTCGCTGTCGGGCGAATCGGCGCACCCTGTTGCACCGCTTCATCAATCGCACGATGAAAAGTATCAAGATCGATATCAGGATTTTCACGCAATGCGACCTGCTCCAGCCGCAGCCGATCGTCGGGCGAGAGCGTGCCTGCCATCTGGCGCAGATGCAGATCGATCAATGACGCCTCCGGCAGCACCGAAAGCGTGCCGCGCAGATGTTCCGGCACATTGCTCATCTGTTGCTGGCGTTTATGTTGCGCCTGTTGTCGCGCAATCGCATGTTCCGCTTTGACTTTAGCAACTGCGGAAGCGAGCAGGCCATCGAACTGATCGCGAGTCAGTTCAGGATTGCGTTGCTGCGCTTCGCGGAACAGGGCGTCCTGCACATGTGCGGTACCCGTTGTTTCCTGATCGAGTAACTGTTTCACCTGCTTGATCGATTCATCAGGTAAGTCAGCAAACACGCTTCGACCGGCCGGCGGTAATGCCGCCATCACTTCACTATGCCGTTGTTGTGCCTGCATCTGTTTGAGTCTTTGTGCCTGGTGAGAGGTGGCCGTTGCATCGGCCAGGCTGCGTAAAAAAGCAAATTCGCTGAGATCTGGATTTTCCAGTCTGGCCTGACGGAACAGCGCATCTGCTGTACCGGAATCAAATTCACCCCGCGCGATCATCTCACTGGCACGACGCAAATCGGCTGCGGCTAAATGCTCCAGCCCTTCGATACGCACATCATCCATCACCATGCGCAAGTCCGGATCCATCCCTGAACCGAGTTGCTGGCGAATGCGCGCCTGTTGAGCCGGGTCAGGCACGTCTGCTTCATCGGCAGGACGCAGACTGGCAATCGCCGCTTCCATTTCACGCATCAGTGCACGCCCATCGAGGTCGGGCACGCTGTCGCTCAGGTCACGCAGAAACGCAGTACGATCGGCATGACTTCCTATGTCACCAGAATTAATCATTTGCACCATGTTGCGCAAGGTGTCGAGGTCATAGCTGGATGCCTGTTCGCGTAGACTTTGTGGCAGGCGACCGAGTAGTTCTCGACCTGCATCTATTTCGGCACGGACTTTGTCCGGCCCATCGTCATAGTTCATCGCACCGGCCGAAATCGCGGCCAGGCGAAGTGCGCGCTGGTCTGACGGACTCATCGGTTCGCCGCTGCGGGCAACATCTAATAGCTGACGATAACGGGCTTTATTCAGACTGGTGGCCCCTGCGCGCAGTGCGCCAGAGACCATATCGCGCAGACCTGCCTGACCGATCTGCTTCAAGGCGTCACCAAACTTGCCTTCAAATTTTCCAGTTGCATAATCGGTGATGACGCCAGCAGTTTCACCGGCCGCTGAACCGAGTAGCTCGGAGATGCTTTCCTGAAAGATTTCACTGCCATTGGGACCAAGGGCCCTGCCAAGTTTCTGCATACGGCTAAAGTCGGCCGGATCGATATCACCAGGACTCATTGAAGTGTTGAGTTTGCTGGTGAGCCCTTCGGAGATACCCGCCGTCACTGCTGCCACCGCCGCCCCTTTTACAGCACCGCTGAGCACCCGTTCCAGACCGCGATCGAGGCCGTCCTGCCACACCTCATCCTGCAGTGCGACCTGTGCGCCGCTGCTAATCGCGCTCACAAAGGCTTCCCGCACGATGGCAGAACCGACTGTACCGAGGCTCTCTTTTAGTGCCGCGCCAATCCCCGCGAGCGCCCCCGACTTACCAAGACCACCACCCAGTGCACCACCAAAACCTGCCGTGGCAGCTTCAATGGCAGTGGTTGCCACATCGGTGGCGGCCTCCTCCCAGCCATAACGTTCACCGCGCATCCCTGCCTTAACCGCAATGGTTGCAGCACCGGCAATCACCGCGGTAATAATGCCGGCCGCGACCACATTAACGCCGGGGATCAACATCAACGCGACTGAGGCCACCAGCGCCAGCACCGTGATGCCGGTGGTAAGCATACTCTCCTGACGGTCGATTTCATTGCGATAGGATTCAGCGGCAAGGCTAACGCTCTGAGTGTAGTGTTGCAGCTGCGATGTGTTGCCTAAAAAGCTGCCGTCTGAACTAAAGGCGAGCGCCTGAACAACGGGATCAATCGAACCGTCCGGGCTGAATATCGCACCAGGATTACGCTCATAAGCAGCGAGTGCATCGGGGTTGCCCTGGCGCACCGCTTCGGCACGCGCAGCATCGAGAATAGTCTGTGCCAGGCGACCTTGTCGACCATCTAAATTCTGCTGTTCCGGTGTGCCGCGCATACTACCGCGCGCGAGAAAACCGGTGCCGCGCACCCGCTCCTGATTGTAATGCAGTCCGGCATAGCGCACATGATCGAGATCGGTTTCACGGTTGCCGCCGGAGAGGCGTTCCAATTCAAAGGCTAAATCACCCGAGGTTTCCGGCGCGCGCGTCGCAAACCAGGCCAGTGGACTGAGGGCCATTAATCCGTAGTCACTGGCGTCCCAACTGCGGCGCTGGATGCCGAGCATCTCCTCCATATTCTCGCCGTCATTTTCGAGCGCCCACTGCGCATTAGCGGCATCGATCTCGGCACGAGAACGGTCGGCGTAACTGCGTCGTAACAGACTTTCATGCGTGCCAGCACCTTCGGTCGCCAGTTGTACACCCGCGACCAGACTAGCGCGCCCACCGGTAATCATCTCCTGGCCATAGCGCGCATGGCTGGGGCGATTACCAAAATAGTCATCTTCGCGCGCGAACAGACCACCCACCTGATCGGCCATCCAGCGTTCCGCTGCGGCGGGGTCATTCGCAGTCTCTTCCGGTGCACCCAGACGACGCGCCATCGTCTGCATCCGTTCGCGATGTTTGCCGCGCTCCTCATCTAACAGGCGTTGATAGCGCGAACGCTCACGCGGATTACGCGCTTCGCGCACCTGACGCTCGAGCGTGGCGAGCTGCGGGTTTTCAAACGCATCGGTGAGACGGGTCTGCGAGGTTTCCGAAAGATCCTCAAAAAGCCCCAGGGTGCTATCGCCCTGCGCACGGCGGAATTCAAAGACGCCGCGTGAGGTGCGCGCTTCATTACTTTCAGGGCCATGTTTGACCAGATCTCTGATGTATTGGCTGGCATCATCCGACATTTCAACCCTTTCGATGCGCGCACTGCCCCACCCCTGCACGACAGATAGATGTGTCGATGTTGCATAGCGCGTCATCGCAGCCTGTGCATCCTCGGGAGAAAATGCACTCGCCGCACGACGGCGTGGATCGGTTAATGAAGCAAACTCACCGTACACCTGTTGCGTGCTGCGATCTATCGCCTCCCGAGGAAGATAAGCCGTTTCAATCGCCAGCTCCTGTTGCAACACCCCACGCATGTTCGCCATCACTTCAACGCGCGCTTCATCCGAACGACGCTGTGCAGACTGAGCACTGAAAATCCAGCCCCATTCACCCTGACCTCTGGCTTTGTCGAGCGATTCACGGGTACGTGCAGCGACGGCACGTTCGCGATTACGATCCAGGTATGCGCTCGCAATCGCACCCTGATGTTCGTTTAATCCGCTAGTCAGATTATTGCGGGTTATTTCAATCAGGCGCGGGTTTAATGCTGCCACGGCATCGCGTTCGGCAGCGCTCAACCCCTGCAGCGTGGATTCACGTGCGGCGCGATTGTAATCAAACCAGCCAGTGGAGTAATTCGCAATCGACAGCCGCGTAAGGCCACGCACCCGCGCACTGGTACTCAGTAGATTCAGTGCATGCCATTTTTCCGGGCTGCCCAGTTCGGAACGAATTCGCGGGCGCAATTCACTGGGGCTGGAGTAATCCGCATTGAACACATCTTCCAGCCCGAGCGCGCCGGGCCACATCAGGTTACCCATTTTTTCGATGACGACATCTTCGTCGCCATCGTTACAGTAGAGATAGACACCCGCAGCAATAGGACTCAGCAGTGCCAGCCCACCGGCAGTGGCCAGTGACTGCCCCGGCATCGCATTATCGATCGCTGAGGCGCGACGATCGAGGTCGGCGCGACTGTCCATCATCGGTTTAGTCAGTGACCCTTTATCACCGACTTTCTCCATCTCTTTGACAAAATTTTCCAGCGCCTGATACTGCCCTTGTGCGGCAGCGCTGATCGCGCCATTTAAAAAACCGACCGCGATCGCATCGATCTGTGTCATACCTTCTTCGCCCAGTTTTTCTTTGGACTCGATGATCCCTTCGGCCATTCTTGTCGCGTATTCCTGCGCCGCTGCAATCCCCTGAATGGCGCCCGCACTCATTTCTCCTGTCATCTGTGAGGAGAACATCGACATATCGAAGCTCGTGCGCGTGACCACATCCTGCATGCTGTTGGCACTGTCGCGCCCCGCCTTGCTGATCGAG